>Ga0209181_10001584_pt1 | contig 39298 bp, 31 predicted proteins | sample MAT05_FD_187208 | JGI IMG/M metagenome (GOLD analysis project Ga0209181, IMG submission 187208) | Freshwater microbial communities from Lake Fryxell liftoff mats and glacier meltwater in Antarctica - MAT-05 (SPAdes) (version 2) | ecosystem: Environmental > Aquatic > Freshwater > Ice > Liftoff... | reverse complement strand
CGGCCCGACGCTGCGCCTTCTTGACGTCGAGCGTCGCGGCTGAGCTCGCGGCTTTGCGTGGCGACGGCACGTCGCGACGCTATCACGCGCGTCGAGGCGACTCCGCAAGAACGCCGGCCGGCTCGAAGCTTCCGCACGGGGGCGCCGTCGCGGTCATCGTCCTCGAAGTCGCCCGCGCCGATGTAGTAGTCCGCGCAGTCGCCTCCGCGTCTCAGGGGCCGAGCAAGCGTGCGAACGGATCGTTACCAGGCTCGAGCTGCGCGAGCGTCGCGGCGCCGGCGAGGTCATTGATCGCCAGCGTCACCGGGCCGATGCGATGCCGCGTGGCGATGCGCGCACCCGTCGCGATCGTGACGTAGCGCTCGAAGCTCACCTCGACGCCGCCAATCGGCAGCGCCGACACCCACAGCTTCCACGCGCGCGGCGTGTCACCGCGGCCCGCCGGCGGCAGCTCCCAGAGATACGCGTCGCCAGGCGTCACGCCGCCCGACGCGTACGAGACGAACAGCCCGCGAGCGCCGCCCGGGAGCGCGGTCAGCGCGCGCGTGGTGCCGTCGTCGAAAAGCTTCGCGCAGGGATTCAGCCAGAAGGAGTCGTTGATGAACGCCGCCCAGCTGGCCGCGAGGATCGTCTTGCGCTCACGCCCGCGCACCTCGCCACCATCGCGCCACACGCGACCCCAGGTGCCGCGAAGCTGCACCTCGACGTCGTCGCTGCGCACCCGCACGAGCGAGCGGCTGCGGTCCCACAGATACGAGCGCTTGCCGGCGAACGACCAGCGCACTGCGCCGGTCCGCTCCCACGCCTCCACATTCACGGCGCGCTCGAGCGCGTGGGCGAGCTGATCCGCTTCATCGCTCGGCAGCGGGTGAGGCCGTGGCTCGTTGGCAACCGCGCCAGCGATCCCAAACGCGAGGACGAGCAAGCCAATCCCAAGCGCGAGCCACGCCAGCAGCCGCTGCCAGAGCGGACGACGGCGGGTGCCAGAGCCGACTGGCGGCGCGTCCGGATTCTGAGCAGGCGGCATCGGCGCAGTATGCGGCGCGGATCGCATGCGTCACGCAGAGAGCAGCGCGCGGCGCGCTACCTAAACTCGGCTGGCAGTCGCGCTGCGACGGGTGCTGGCGAGCAATACGCCGAGCATCAGCGCAGCGACGCTGGCGATGCCAGCATCGATGAGGAACGCGGTGCGCAAGCTCGTGACATCGGCGATCGCGCCGAACAACAGACTCGCGGGCAGCGCCGCGAGCCCGATCACACCGTGAAAGATCCCGAACGCCGTACCGCGCGCGCTCGCCGGCGCGAGGTCGGCGACGAGCGCGCGCTCGGTGCCCTCGGTGAGCGCGTAAAAGCCAGCATAGACGGCGAGCACGACGGCAAATCCGGGGACGCCATCGACGAACGCGAAGGCGATGTACACGAGCGCGTAGAGCACCCAGCCAGCGAGCAGCGTGCCGCGACGCCCGAACCTGTCGGACAACATCGAGCCGTGCGTCGCCAGCAGCGCGCGCATTCCGGAGAAGCCCGTCCACAGCAGCAACACCCAAGTGTCACTCGCGCCAGCCTCCTTCGCGCGCAGGATGACGAACGCGTCCGACGAGCCCGCGAGCGCGAAGAAGAACAAGACGACGTAAAAGAGCACGAGTGCGCGCGGCAGTGGCGCACGCGCGGTGGGTCCCGCTGGCAGCGGCGTCGAGGCGGGAGGCGTCGCAGACAGCGGCGTCGCAGACAGTGCCGTCGCAGACAGCGCCGTCGAGGCGGGAGGCGGCGCAGGTGGTGACCTCGCTGCGTCGCGCTCCCGTTCCGCGAGCGCGTCGCTGTCGCGCGCCGTGAGCAAGACGATCACGCCGAGAAAGCCTGGGATCGACGCGAGCGCGAACGTCCAGCGCAGATCGAGGCCGAGCACGACGTGCAGCAGCAACCCGAGCAGAGGCCCGAGAAAGCCGCCGAGATTGTCCATCGCGCGGTGCAGTCCAAACGCGCGGCCGCGCAGCGCTGGCGGCGTCACCGAGGCGATCCACGCGTCGCGCGGGGCCGAGCGCACCCCCTTGCCGACGCGGTCGGTGATGCGAACCGCGAGGACGTGCCAAGGCGAGAACGCGAGCGCGACGAGCGGCCTCGCCAGCGCGGCGAGCGTATAGCCAGCGACGACCAAAGGCTTTCGGCGCGTCACCCTATCGGACAGGCGACCCGAGACGATCTTCAGCAGCGATGAGGCGGTCTCTGCAGCGCCGTCGACCGCGCCGACGAAGCCGAGCGATGCGTGCAAGACCGTCGTCAAGAAGATCGGCAACAGCGGGACGATCATGTCGCTCGCGACATCGGTGAGCAGGCTCACGAAGCCGAGCCGTACGACCGTCGGCGAGAGGCGCGCGGCGCTGTCGTCCGGCGGTGGGCTCGTGTCTGGAGTCGAGTCGGCGGCGCTCACCGAAACGCCTTCATGATCGTCGTCGCGAGCGAGAAGTAGACGAGCAGCCCGAGCACGTCGACGAGCGACGCGATGAACGGCGTCGACGACACCGCCGGATCGAGCCCGATGCGCTTGATGCCGAGCGGCAGTAGCGAGCCGACGACCGTGCCCATCAGCACGATGACGACGACGCTCGACGAGACGACGAGCGCGATGGCGATGCTGCCCTCACCGCCGAAAAAATATGCGCGCGCAAAGCCGACGACGCCGAGCAGCACGCCGAGCGTCATGCCGATCGAGACCTCGCGATAGAACACCCGCCACCAGTCGCCCGGCACGACCTCACCGACGGCGAGCGCGCGGATGACCAGCGACGACGACTGCGAGCCGGTGTTGCCGCCCGACGAGATGATCAGCGGGATGAACACGACCAGCTCGATCATCATGCTCATCTCGTGCTCGAACGCGCGCATCACCGTCGCGGTCAGCAGCCCGCCGAGGAACAGCACCACCAGCCAGCCGGCGCGCTTGCGCACGAACTCCCAGTAGCCAGTCTCGAAATAGGAGTCGGTGATCGGAACGACGGCGCCCATCCGCTGCGCGTCCTCGGTCGCCTCTTCGATGACGACGTCGACGACGTCGTCGACGGTGACCACGCCGAGCATCTCGCCGTTCTCGCCGACGATCGGCACCGCGGAGAGGTCGTACTTCGCGATGAGTCGCGCGACCTCCTCTTGGTCCGCCGTCGGCGGCGCGCGGACGATGTTCTCGGTCATGATGTCGGCGAGCGACTTCGACGGCGCGGCGAGGATCAGATCGCGCAGCGAGACGACGCCGACGAGCTTGCCGCCGAACGCCAGCACGTAGATGTACGAGATCGTCTCGGCGCGGCCCTCCTGGCTCTTCGCGCGGACGTGATCGATGGTCTGCCAGACCTTCGATTCTGGCGGCAACGACACGTAGTCGGTCGTCATGATGCCGCCGGCGCTCGACGTGTCGTACGCGCGCAGCTCGCGCACTTCTTCGGCGACCTCGGGCTCGGTCTGTTCGAGGCGATCGAGGATCTTCTCGGCGACGTCGTCGGGCAGCTCTTGGAGCGCGTCGACGCGATCGTCGGGGCTCATCTCGGCGAGCACCTCGGCGGCCGCGTCCGTGCCGAGCATCTTCAGGATGCGCGTGCGCACATCCTCGTCCACGCGCTCGAGGACCTCGGCGGCGAGCTCCTCCGGCAGCAGCAACATCAAGCTCAGCGCGACATCGTCCTCGAGATCCGAGACGACCTCGGCGATGTCCTCGGCGTGAAACTCCTCGAGCGCTTCGAGCAGCTCGCCGGGATCCTCGGCGAGCGTCTGCTTCAGGTCGGGGCCGAGGAGTGTCGCGAGCCGCATGGCGGCGGCATTGTGGGGACGCAATCGGCGCGGTGCCAAGCGACGTTTGCACCGGCTCCGCGCGGCGCGCGCGATCGGCCACGCTGTCGCTCGACCGCTCTGCCGCCTCGTCGCGTTCGCGTGTACCATCCGCGCCGTGCCAGCCCTGACTCACGTCGTCATTCCGATCGTCATCGCGGCGGCTCTGCCGTTTCTCACCACGCTCTCCGCCAAGCTCGGCAAGCTCACGCCGCGAGACAACCTCGGGACGCGCGTCTGGCAACAGAACCTCGATGGCTGGCGTCAACGCGCGACTTGGGCCCATCAAAACGCGTTCGAGACATTCCCGATGTTCGCCGCCGCGGTGATCCTCGCCCACCTCGGCGCGCCTGGGAGCCAGACTGCGATGATCGCCGCGTACGCGTATCCATCGTTCCGCGTCCTCTACACGCTCGCGTTCATCGCCAACAAGGGCGCGATTCGATCGTCTTTGTGGTTCGCGAGCATGATCGCGGTCGGCGCGCTGTTCGTCATCGCGGTCCGCGGCTGACACGGCGACGCGGCCACCGCGCCGTTCAGCGCGCGGCGAGCTTCGCGAGCAACGCGGCGCCGAGGTCGGCGATCTCGTCGCTGTCCATCGCGCGGGCGACGACACGGTCGTAGACCTCGACGTGCTCTTGCGGCATCCCCTCGAGGAAGCGTGACGGAATGAGCATCGTCGGCTTCCCGCGCAAAGTGCGGCGCTTCGGTCGCGTCAGATAGAGTCGATCGCGTGCGCGCGTGACACCGACGTAAAAGAGGCGACGCTCTTCTTCGACGTCCGCTGCGTCTACGTCGGACGCCTTCGGGTCCATGGTGCGGCTGTGCGGCAGCACGCCCTCGACGATGCCCATGAAGAACACGATGGGAAACTCGAGGCCCTTCGCGCCGTGCAAGGTCGACATCGTGACCTTGTTCCCCTGCTCTTCTTCTTCTTGGTCAAAGCGCATGGTGATCCGTGTGAGGAACTGCGCGAGTGAGGGCTTGTCGCCGATCTCGTTGCGCTCGTAGCGCCCAATCGAGCCGAGCAGATATTCGATGTTGCCGAGCTTGCGCGCGCCCGCCTTGGCATTGTCGGCGACGTCCTCGAGGGCGTCTTTGAGGCCGACTTCGTCGAACAGCGAGCGTGTCGCATCCGCGAGTGATCCCCCCGAGTTGAAGCGCGCGCGTGCGCGGTCGAGCGTCTCGAGCAGCTTGGCTGCGCCGCGCCGTGCGGCGTCTGGCACGTCGTCGAGCGTCGGCAGCAGCTCGAACGCCTTTGCAAACGGGATATCGCGCGCACGGCCGACACGCTCGACGCGCTCGATGGTGGTGTCGCCGATGCCACGCGTCGGATAATTGGCGATACGCCGCAGGCTGATCTCGTCGCGCGGATTGACGATCACGCGCAGATACGCGGCCGCGTCTTTGACCTCTTTGCGATCGAAGAACTGCGTGCCGCCGAACAAGCGATACGGAATTCCCGCGGCGCGCAGCTCCTCCTCGACGGGCCGCGCGAGCAGGTTCGAGCGGTAGAGGATCGCGATGTCCTTGAAGCGGCGCTTCTCTTCGTCGACCAGCGTCTTGATCTCGGCGGCGATGAAGCGTGCCTCGAGCTCGCCGTCGTCGAGCGCGCACAGCCGCACCTTGTCGCCGCTGCCCCGCGCAGCGCGCAGCGTCTTGCCATGACGGCGCTGCGTCGAGCGCGCGATGGCCGCATTGGCCACCTCGAGGATCGGCGCGTGAGAGCGGTAGTTGTCCTCGAGCTTGACGATCTTCGCGCCAGGAAAGTGCTTCTCGAAGTCGAGGATGTTGCCGACGTCCGCGCCGCGCCAGCCGTAGATCGATTGGTCGTCATCGCCGACGACGCAGACGTTGCGCAGAGGATTGGCGAGCAAGCGCACCAGCTCCATCTGCGAGCGCGAGGTGTCCTGAAATTCGTCGACCAACATGTAGCGAAAGCGCGTCTGCCACTTCTCGCGCAGGTCCGGTCGATCACGCAGGATGCGCACCGGCGCGACGACGAGATCATCGAAGTCGACCGCGTGCATCGCGCGCAGCGCGCTCTCGTAGCGCGGGTAGATCTCGCGCGCGACGTCGTCGTATTCCACGCCCTCCTTCGCCGCTTTGCGCGATGCGGCCGACTCGCCGAGCGTCAGCTCCGCGGGAGAGACGAAGTCGTTCTTCCACTTGCTGATGCGCGCCAAGAGCGACGCTGGATCGAGCTTGCGCGCGGCGCCCGACTTCACGTCCGCGCGTAGGATCTCGCGCACGAGGCCGAGCGTGTCTCCTTGATCGAAGATCACGAAGCGCCCCTCGGTGCCGAGCGCTTTCCACTCCTCGCCGAGCAGCCGGACACCGAACGAGTGAAACGTGCACAGCACGATGCGCTTGGCGACACCCTCACCGACGAGCGGCGTCATCCGCTCGGCCATCTCGCCGGCCGACTTGTTGGTGAAGCTGACGGCGAGGATCGCCTCTGGCCGCACGCCGCGCTCGATGATGCGCGCGATACGCTGCGTGATGACGCGCGTCTTGCCGCTGCCGGCGCCGGCCAGCACGAGCAGCGGCCCGACGTCGTGCTCGACCGCGGCCCGCTGCGACTCGTTGAGGCTCATGCTGGCGGCGGAGTAGCGCGCGCAGATCGCAGGTCAAGCGGCCTGCCGTGCGCTGAGTGCGCGCGGTGACGCGTGCTGCCCCATATGCATCCGTATCGCCACGATGCGCTGCCGCAATTCATTGGTGATTTCGCGGCGCGCGCCCTGGAACGGGATGTGCTCCAGTGGCTCATCGGAGGCCACGACATGTCTGCAGCGACTCCGGTGGTGGAAGTGATCACGGCAGAGAATCCCCTGCGCGATGCGGCGCGTGCGGCAGCGGATGCCATCACCATGGCCGATCGCGCGACCGGCGCGGCACGCCTGGCGGTGTCCGGCCAGCTGCGTGACGGCTTTTTGCTCATGCTCCGCCTGCGCCTCGCCGGAGAAGAGGGCAACGAGTGGGACGCGTCGCCCGGCAACGTCTGGCCGCGGCTCAAGCTCACCTGGATCGACGAGTACTGCGTGCCCATGGCCGATGTGCGATCAGCGCGCGGCACGGTCGCGCGCTCCGGCGTACTCGAAGGCAAGTACAAGCTCGGCTACGAGCTGCCGCTGTTCTGCGATGGCGAAGACCAGGCCAGCGCCGCAGACCGCGTCACCCGGCAGTTCGCCGAGCAGTTCGCTGGTGGGCTCGACGTGGCCGTCGTCGATCTCGACACGATGCTCACCCTCGCCCCCGCCAGCGCGCCCGGCGCGGTAGTGCAGCCCGTGAAGGGCCGAGACGGCTCCGACGCGCTCGCGCTCTCCGCCGAGATCATCGCCAACGCGCCACTGCTCGTCGTCGTCACCGAAGGACGCAGCGCCAATGAAGCGCTGCGACTGCTGCGCGCGCGCTCGGCGCAGGTACGCCTGCGGGATCCGGGCGCTATCTACGTGGTAAGCGACACGATGCCGGCCGCCAGCGCCGAGGGCGTGCCTTCTTCGCGGTGAGGTCTCCCCGATGCAGTGACGGCTCCCCCGTCCTCGACTACGCTCCGCCGCCGTGCCGACCTTCCCCGACCTGGACCTCGCCGCGTGCGCCGGCCAAGTGCTCGTCGTCGGCTTCCCGACCGGCAGCCCGCCGCCCGCGCTGCGTGAGCTGGCCCGCGCCGGCGAGCTCGGCGGTTACATCCTGTTCACGCGCAATATCGGCACGATGGCGGAGGTCAAGGCGCTCAACGCCGAGCTCGTCGCAGACGTGCCCAAAGCGCTGCCACTGCTCATCGCGATCGACCAAGAAGGCGGCCGCGTCGCGCGGCTGAAGGCGCCGGTCCTGACGCTGCCGCCGATGTCGCAGCTGGCGGCGCTCGGCGATGCGACGCTTATCCGGCGCATCGCCGCGGTGCTCGGGCGACAGCTGCGCGCGCTCGGCTTCACCATGGACTTCGCGCCGGTGCTCGACATCGACACCAACCCTGCGAATCCAGTGATCGGTGATCGCGCGTTTGGGCGCGACGCGGCGAGCGTCATCGAATACGCACTGGCGTTCTCGGACGGGCTGCTCGACGCGCAGGTGCTGTCGTGCGGCAAGCACTTTCCGGGACACGGCGATACACACCTCGACTCGCATCTCGCGCTGCCGCGGCTCACGCACGATCGTGCTCGACTCGACTCGGTCGAGCTCGCGCCGTTCCGCGCGGCAAGAGCGCGCGTGCCCTCACTGATGACGGCCCACGTCGTGTTCGACGCGCTCGATGACGCGCTCCCCGCGACGCTGTCGCCGCGGGTGATCAGCGGCCTGCTGCGCGACGAGCTCGGCTACGACGGACTCATCATCAGCGATGATCTCGAGATGAAGGCAGTCGCCGATCACTACGAGACTGGCGACGCAGCGTGCCGCGCGATCGCCGCAGGCTGCGATACGCTGCTCGTCTGCTCTCAGCCGGAGCTGGCGCTCATCGCGCGCGACGCGCTGCTGCGGCGCGCAGAGCAAGACGCGACGTTCGCTGCGCGCCTACGCGACGCGGCGGCGCGCTCGCTCGCGATGCGACGAAGTGTGCCCGCGCCCACGCCGATCACCGACACCGTGGCGCTGGAGGCGCTGCTGACGAGCCCCGAAACGAAGCTGCTCGTCGACGAGCTCGCCGCGCGGCTGGCAGAGCAGCGCCGCGCCAACACAGGCGCGTAGCGATGTCTCGGCTATGGGCGTCTGCGCTTTGCATCTCTCTGCTACTCGGCGGCCTGCTGCTCGGCGCAAGCGGCGTCGTTGCGCAGCCGCTCGCGCCGCGCAGCTTCGAGATCGATGTACACAATGGCCCCGTGCTCGGCTCGAGTCGGATGATCGGACTCGGTGGCGCATATTCCGCTGTCGCGACCGGCATCAGCGGTGTCGCGTGGAATCCGGCGTCCTATGCCTCGCGTGAGATGTGGGAGACCTCGTGGCTCGCGTGGGATATGGCCATCGGCTTCTTGATTCCGTCGACGTACTCCGGCAGCGACTACGACAACAACGGCGACAACAGCGCCGCGTACGACGGATTTCTTTATGGGGATATCGGACTCGGATTTCAGCTTGGGACAGCCGGATTCGGCTTCTTGTTGCGCTCCTTCACATACGACGTGCGCCTCGATGATCGCGCGGTATCCGTCGGGCTGGTGACCGGCTCGTACGGCGGCGGATATGGATTCTACGACGGCCAGATCGTCGTCGGCGGTGGGGCGCGCACTGCGATGTTCAGCGTGAGCGAAGGTGGGGAGTCGCTGATCGAGCTCGCGGGCACGGCGCCCGAGGTCGGCACGCTGCTGCGACTAGCGCGCCAGCCGTGGCGTCTCGGCGCTGCGTTTCGCGCTGGGCTCACGGTCGACGACGAGCGCGTGACTGGCGTCACGATGAACGATCTCGCGCTGCCCCGCGCGGCGCATCTGCCGTGGGAGCTGCAGCTCGGCTTTGCGTATCAGTTCGGCGACCGGCCGCTCAATCGCCGCTTCATCGATCCGGAGCGCGCCGAGCAGAGGCTCGCAGCGCACTACCGACGACACCGCGCCGAGCGCGCCAATGCGCAGCTAGTCCGTGAGTCACGCCTCAATGGCGGCGTCGCCTCCGCTGGCGCACGACCGCAGGATCGACGCTGGCGCGCGCAGGAGCGGCGCCGTGTCGCCGCCGAGGATGCGCAGCTCGAGCGCGAGATCATATCGACGGAGCGTCGGCGCGAGACCGAGCTGCGCATGCTCTCGCGACGTTATGCGCTGCTCGCGGGCGAGGTCGTCGTCTCCGGCCCGACGCACGACGGCGTCGGCCTCGAGGGATTTTTGCGCGGCGTGCGTGACGCGTCCGGCCGCGACGTCACGGTGAGCGTGCGCGTCGGTGTCGAGCTCGAGCCATGGGCGAACCGACTCAAGATGCGCTTTGGTGGCTATTACGAGCCGTCGCGATTCGAGGCGGGCAACGGACGCATGCACGCGACCGCGGGCTTCGATCTCCACGTCTTTGACTGGAGCGTATTCGGCCTAGTCGACGAGACGGCGTGGCGCATCTCGATGGTTGCCGACGTCGCGCGCCGCTATTTCGACTGGGGCATCGGCATCGGCGTCTGGCACTGAGACAGACGCGAGCGGCCCCGCGCGTCTCTCGAGAATGCGCGCCGGCGTCGATGCCAGCGCTGGCGCATCTCGTGAGCGCGCACTACGTTTCCCGCTCTTGCAACTGCACGGCAACACTCAGGGGCTCGCCACCGCGGAGACGAAGGCGCTCGAGCGCCTCTATCGTCGGCGGGTCCCGTTCGATCAGCTGACCACGCACGAGCTCGCGCGTTCGCTCTGCGAGGTCTCGCACATCACCGGTCGGCAGGTCGGCGTGTTGGTCGATCGGCAGGGCGAGGTCGGCTTCGTGATCGTCGGCGACGCGGCGAAGATCATGCTGCCGGACATCGGCCGCCTGCGCGCCGCACAAGGACGTTTCCGCGGCCTACGGCTGATCCACACGCACCTGCGCACCGAGGCGCTGACGCGCGACGACCTCGTCGATCTGACGCGGCTGCGCCTCGATCTCGTCGCCGCGATCCTCGTCTCGCCCGAGGGTTTCCCCCAGACGATCTATTGGGCGCACTGCATTCCAGTAGCGCCTGGCTCGACCGAAGAGCCGTTTCGCAAGTTCGGCCCCATCCCGTACGCGAAGCTCGACTGCAATCCGGCCGAGGTGCTGCCGGCGCTCGAGGCGGAGTTCGCGCGCGTCGCACGCACCCGCGCCGTCGTCGCGAAGGACGGTCGCGCGATCCTCGTGCACGTCACCGACAAGCGCCACAAGGCCGACGCGCCAGAGTCACTGCGCGAGCTGAAAGAGCTGGCGCGCACCGCGGGTGTCGAGGTCGTCGACACGGTGTTGCAGGTGCGCGATCAGGTCGATCCGAAGTTCGTGCTCGGCAAGGGCAAGCTCGACGAGGTCGTCACGCGCGCGATGCAGGACGACGTCGAGGTGCTGATCTTCGATCGCAACCTGAGCCCGGCGCAGGCGACGGCGATCGCCGGCGTCACCGATTTGAAGGTCATCGATCGCACGCAGCTGATCCTCGACATCTTCGCGCAGCGCGCAGAGAGCCGCGACGGCAAGCTGCAGGTGGAGCTTGCGCAGATGAAATATCTGCTGCCGCGCTTGGGGCAGAAAGACGACGCGCTGTCGCGTCTCACCGGCGGCATCGGCGGCCGCGGTCCCGGCGAGACGAAGATCGAGATCGGCCGGCGCCGCGCGAACGAGCGCGTCACGCACCTCGAAGATCAGCTCAAGCACCTGTCAAAGCAGCGCATCGAGCGACGCCGTCGCCGTGCGCGTCGCGGCGTGCCGATCGTCGCGATCGTCGGCTACACCAACGCCGGCAAGAGCACGCTGCTCAACGCGCTGACGGACAGCACGGTGCTGGTCGAGGACAAGCTGTTCGCGACGCTCGATACGCGCTCGCGGCGCATCAAGTTCCCCGAAGAGCGTGAGGTCGTCATCACCGACACCGTCGGCTTCATCCGCGATCTGCCGAAGTCGCTGTTCGCGGCCTTCCGCGCGACGTTCGAGGAAGCCGAGGACGCCGACCTGCTGCTCCACGTCGTCGACATCGGCGACCTCGCGCACGAGCTGCACATGCAGACGACCGAGGCGCTGCTGACCGAGCTCGGCCTCGATCAGGTGCCGCGCCTCGTCGTCTACAACAAGTCCGATCAGCTGATCCCCGGTCATGCGGCCGCGATCGCGCGCAGCACCAACGCCGTCGCCGTCAGCGCTCTAGACCGCGCCTCGCTCGGGCCGCTGCTCGGGCGCATCAACGAAGAGCTGTTCGAGAATCACGGCGTCGACGTCGTCGGCACCGTCGCACCGCTGCCCGTCGTCGTCGATGATGAAGACGACTCCGGCGCGATGCCCTGGGAAGACGCGCGCTGACGCTGAATGATCGCGCGCGCGCGTGCGCTCGACACGCCCCGCTGCGAGCGCCGTCGATCGTTCGTGAATCGACGCGACGAGCCGCTGGCGTATAGTCGCGGCGCCTATGACCACGACCCACTCTGACTCTCGTCCGTTCGCCCCAAGCACGCGCCAGCTGGGCGTCGTCTCTGCCATTGCTGCCGGTGCGCTGCTCTCCGCTTGCGGCGGCGGCCTTCATGTGACGCTGGTCGACGCGGCCCACCGCGCGCCGAGCAACGTCGCGATGTACTTCACCGTCGACACCGGCGGAGGCGAGCCGGTCGGCGGTCTCGTCGCCACCGACTTCCGTATCTACGAGGACGGCGCATTGGTCAGCGTCGACGAGTCAAAGCAGACGATCATCAACCCCGAGGTCGCGGCCGAGCACTACACGCTGCTGCTCGTGGACATGAGCGGCTCGGTGACGGAGAGTGATCAGGTCCCGCAGATCGAGGCAGCGGCGGCCGCGTTCGCGTCGACGATCGGCACGACGCAGAAGATCGGCATCTACGCGTTCGACGGCAGCGAGCAGATCCATCCGATCACGCCGTTCACCTCGTCGAGCGGCGCAGGCGCGGCGGGCGCTGGGCGCATCTCGAACTTCCGTCCGCGCGATCCGTCGACCAACTTGCACGGCGGAATCGTGGCTGCGATCGAGACGCTCGACGAGGCCGTCGCCAACGCGCGAACGCCGCTCGTGTTCGGCACCATCGTCGTCTTCTCGGACGGCACCGACCGCGCGGCGCGCATCTCGTTCGACGACATGATGGACAAGCTGAGCGAGTCCGAGCACGACGTGTTCGCGATCGGCGTCGGCAACGAGATCGACGAGAGCACGCTCGCGCGCATCGGTCGCGAAGGCTCGGTGCGCGTCGAGGACGCTGGCGCGCTGGCGCAGGCCTTCGAGGACATCGGGCAGCGCATCGTCGCCGCGACGCAGCGCTACTACTTGTTCAGCTATTGCTCGCCGGCGCGCGCAGGCGTGCACGAGGTCACCGTCGAGGCGGTGCAGGGCGATGCGACGGGCAGCGTGACCTACGAGTTCGACGCTGCGGGCTTTGGGCCGCAATGCAATCCGAGCGCGCCACCGCCGTTCCAGGTCGGCACGCAGCGCGTCGGCGCGGGTCGCCGCGTACACCAGCGCAGCGCAGCGCCGCGCGGGCGAGGAGGTGTCGGCGTGCGGGTCGAGGCGGGCGCGAGCGTCGAAGCGGGCGACCCTGAGGGCGGCGCAGAGTAGTCGTCGTGCCAGTCATCTCGCGCGTCATCGCCGACGGAGCGGGACAGAACGTGCGCTACGTCGTCGCGCTCGACGACGTCGCCGAGGTGGAGGCGGTGCTCTACCGCGGCGACACGCTGTGTGTCTCTTCGCAGGTCGGCTGCGCGGTGCGCTGTCCGTTCTGCGCGTCGGGCGCCAACGGACTTGGCCGTCAGCTGAGCGGCACGGAGCTCCTCGCGCAGGTCGCGCTGGTGCGCGCGCGACCTGAGGGCGAGGCGCTCACGCGCGTGACGGTGAGCGGCGTCGGCGAGCCGCTGCACAACCTCGACGCGGTCGCGGCGTTCGTCGACGCGATGCGCGCGCAGCGGATCGCGCCGAGCCTCACGACCTCTGGCGGCAGCGCCGAGCGGCTCACGCGCGCGCTCCGATTGCCGCACAACGGGCTCACGCTCTCGGTGCACGCGGGGACGGAAGCGGTGCGCGCGCGTCTCGTCCCGCACGCGCCGACGCTCGCGGCGTTGTTCGACACGCTCGGCGCCGTGCTGCCAACGCTGTCGCGCTCGCGCCGCCGCAAGGTCGCGCTCGCGTATCTGCTGATCGCGGGAGACAACGACGCCGACGACGAGCTCGACGCGTTCGCGGCGCAGGCTCGCCCGCTCGCGCAGCCGGTGCACCTCTACGCCTACAACCCAGTGCCAACGAGCACGGCGCAGCCGGTGACGCGGCAGCGCTACGAACACGCATATCAGCGCCTGCGCGCGCTGGGGCTCGTCGTCCGCATGAGCTCTGTGGCACGCGTGGAGGCGAATGGGGGCTGCGGTACCCTGGTCGCGCTCCGCTCGGGCTTTCACCCCCTCCCTGCCTCCCCCGCTGGGGGAGGAGTTTTTCGTAAGTAAGTCCTCTCGGGGGAGGATGGTCGAGCGTCCTTGTGTAGCTGGTTGCACATCACAACGGCGGTGAGCGAAGGCCTGCGGGTTGTTTGGGTCGCGTAAGAGGTTGGGCTTTTCGGACGCCGCCGGTGGCTCACTTCGAGTGCACGCGACTCGCATGGCCGTTATTGGAAAGGTCGCCCTCGAACGAGGGGCTGTGGGAGGAGATGGGGCTTTCCCGTGTCGCGTCCGGGAATCTCCCTTCCGCGGGTTGCGATCGATGGCACGATCCGTGACCCTTAGGGGTGTTAAGCCCGGTCACGCCCGCGCGGGTGAGGTCTGCTGTCCCCTTCCGAGGAGTGCGCCATGTCCCGAGCTGTCTTCCGCATCACGCCCTCGGGTCTCGGCCTGTTGTCTGTATTCGCGCTCACGATTACGGTCGGGCTGACGCCTGGATGTGACTGCGGCGGCGGTGAGCTGACGAGCGGTCCGCCGCGCTGCACGACGGGCGAGATGTGCGCCTCCGGCATGTGCGTCGAGGGTCGCTGCGCGCCGGTCCCGCCGGGCTGCGTCGATCGCGACAACGACGGCTTTGGCGCCGGCTGCCCGCGTGGGGCCGATTGCGACGACTCGATGCGCACGCAGACCGGCACCGAGATCTGCGACGGCAACGACAACGACTGCGACGGCGAGGTCGACGAGGACGTGATGTCCGCGTGCGGCGACTGCGATCCGTCGTGCACCAGCGCCGGCATCGGCATCGGCACGGGCACCGGCTTCATGCCGGATGGCACCACTGGCGACACGGCGGACGGCGTGGGCCTCGATCCCGATGGTGCGCTCGTGCTCGATGGACGCGCGGTCAACACGCACGTCATCTGGGTCGCGAACACCGAAGAGGGCACTGTGTCGAAGCTCGACACCGACACCTTCGTGGAGCTCGCGCGCTACATCACCGGAGCCGATGGCGGCGGCAACGACCCATCACGCACGACCGTGAACTCGCTCGGCGACGTCTACATCGCCAACCGCGCCGGGCGCTCCGTGACGAAGATCTCCGTGCTCGGCGCGGACTGCGTCGACACCAACGGCGATGGCGCGGTGAACACCTCGACCGGCGCTGCCGACATCAAGCCGTGGGGCACCGACGAGTGTGTGCTGTGGAACACGCGGCTGCCTGAGGCGGACCTGATCCGCTCCGCCGCGGCGCAGGACATCTCGGGCCCCGACGGCGAGGTGATCCCGTACGTGTGGATTGGCGCGTGGAACCGCCAGATTTGGAAGCTCGACGGCACCACCGGCGCGGAGATCCTTCAAGTCGAGGGCCCGACCCGCAACTACGGCTTCGCGCTCGATGGCGTCGGCAATCTGTGGATCTCCGGACGCGACAGCCCGCAGTCGCTCGGCCGCATCGACACGCGGCGCTGCGTCGACGTCGCGAGCTGCTCGGCGGCCGCGTGTGAGGGCGAAGGCCCAGGCTTTGACGACTGCGTGATGCAGAAGATCCCCGCGCCCGGCGAGACGTACGGCATCACCGTCGACTTCGCGCAGCGCATCTGGATCGCCGGCTACGGCGGCGGCGATCAGATCATGCGCTACGACCCGGCAGCGGCCGCTGGCGCGCGCTGGCGGAACGTGACGCCGGGCTTCTCGATGTCGGGGATCGCCGCGGACGGTGTCGGCTGGGTCTGGGCCGCGGGACACAGCAGCGGTGTCGTGCGCATCGATGCCGATGACCTCAGCTATCAGATCGTCGCGGGCACTCCCGGACCCTATGCGAAAGGCATGGCCATCGACCAGACCGGGAAGATCTGGGCGATCAATCAGAACGGCGCGAACGACGCGACGGTCATCACGCCGGGTCCGACCATCGCCGACGCGACGGTCGCGCTCGGCATCTCGCCCGGTCCGTCGATGCGCTACACGTACTCCGACATGACCGGCCAGCAGCTGCGGCTGGCGACCAATCCGTTCGGCTATTATCGGCACGTCTTCGCGGGCTGCGATGACCCGAACGCGACGACCGAGTGGCGCGATCTCGCGTGGGTCGCCGACACTCCGCCGGGCACGATCATCCGCTATCGCGTGCGCACCGCGGCGACCCGCGCAGGCCTCGAGGCCGCGATGTGGGTGATCGTCGCGAACAGTCCGCCGGACGCTTCACCGGCCGATGTGCGCGCCGAGCTGATGCGCGCCGGCATCGACCCGCTGCAGTTCCTCGAGCTCGAGGTGCGGCTCGAGAGCGAGCGCACTTCTGGCACCGCCATCATCACGCCGCGGGTCTCGTCGATGGACGTCGCGCACATCTGCACCCCGATCTTGCGCTGATCATTTTTCGACGAGCGGCAGCTCATCCGCCGCTCGCTGCATTTCGTCGCGCGGCCCACCGCTCGACGCCGAGGAGTACGCATGTCTGTCTCTCGTATCCGCTTCGCGTTCGTGTCCATGTGGTTGTTCGCAGTCGCCGTCGCCGTGACGCCAGGCTGCGACTGTGGTGGCGGCGAGCTGATGAGCGGCGCATGCACCTCCGGCGCGACGTGCCCCTCGGGCCGGTGCGTCGATGGGCGCTGTACGCCTGAGGCGATGGCGTGCACCACGGGTGATATGTGCGCGTCGGGCGTCTGTCTCGATGGGCGCTGTGCGGCCGTCGAGGTCGGCTGCGTCGACATGGACAACGACGGCTACGGCGTGGGCTGCACGCGCGGCGTGGACTGCGACGACACCGTGCGCACGCAGACCGGCACAGAGATCTGCGACGGCAACGACAACGACTGCGACGGTGAGGTCGACGAAGAGGTCGTCTCGGCGTGTGGTGACTGCGACCCCTCGTGCATGAGCGCGGGGATCGGCGTCGGCACTGGCACGAGCTTCATGCCTGACGGCACGACCGGCGATACGGCCGAGGGCGTCGGCCTCGATCCCGACGGCGCGCTGGTGCTCGACTCGCGCGCGATCAACACGCACGTGATCTGGATCGCCAACACCGGTGAAGGCACGGTCTCGAAGGTCGACACCGACACCTTCGTCGAGCTCGCGCGCTACATCACCGGCCCCGACGGCGGCGGCAACGATCCATCGCGTACGACCGTGAACTCGCTCGGCGACGTGTACGTCGCCAACCGCAGCGGCCGCTCGGTCTCGAAGATCTCGGTGCTCGGCGCCGAGTGCGTCGACAGGAACGGCGACGGCATCGTGAACACGTCCACCGGCGCGACCGACGTAAAGGCGTGGGGCACCGACGAGTGTCTCCTGTGGAACACGCCGCTGCTCGGCGCCGATCTGATCCGCGCCGCGGCCGCGCAGGACATCGCTGGTCCTGACGGCGAGGTGATTCCCTACGTGTGGATCGGCGGCTGGAACGGCCTGCTGTGGAAGCTCGACGGCACCACCGGCGCGCAGATCCTCGAGACGCAATCGCCGACCACCAACTACGGCTTCGCGCTCGATGGCGTCGGCAACCTCTGGGTCTCGGGGCTAACCGCATCGCAAGGCCTCGGGCGCGTCGATACCTTGCGCTGCATCGACGCGGCGAGCTGTTCGGCGGCGGCGTGCGCTGGCGAGGGTCCAGGCTTTGACGACTGCGTGAAGCAGGTCATCGCGACCCCGAGCGGCACCTACGGAATCACCGTCGACTTCACGCAGAGGGTATGGCTCGCCGGTTATCAGGGCGGCGATCTGATCCAGCGCTACACGCCGAGCGCTGCGCCCGGCGCGCGCTTCGCGACCGCCTCGCCAGGCTTCATCACGGGAGGCATCGCGGCCGACGCGATCGGCTGGGTGTGGGTGGCGGGCTACGGCAATGGCGTCGTGCGCGTGAACGCCGAGACGCTCGAGATCCAGATCGTCGCTGGCACGCCCGGCCCCACGGCCAAAGGCATGGCGATCGATCAGACGGGGAAGATCTGGGCCATCAATCAAGGCGGCTCGGACGACGCGACGGTGATCACACCGGGCGCGACGATCGGCGACGCGACCATCGCGCTCGGCATCTCACCGGGCGGCGCCATGCGCTACACGTACTCCGACATGACCGGTCAGCAGCTGCGGCTCGCGACCAATCCGTTCGGCTATTACCGGCACGTCTTCGAGGGCTGCGACGAGACCATGGCGGCGACGCAGTGGCGCGATCTCGCGTGGGTCGCCGAGACACCGCCAGGCACCACGCTCCGCTTCCGCGTGCGCACTGCGGCAACGCGCGCCGGTCTCGAAGCAGCGACCTGGGTGATCGCGGCGACCGTGCCGCCCGACATGTCTCCCGCGGACGTGCGCGCCGAGCTGATGGCCGCCGGCATCGCGCCGCTGCGCTTCCTCGAGCTCGAGGTGCGACTCGAGAGCGAGCGCACTTCCGGCACGGCGGTGATCACGCCGCGCGTCTCGTCGATGGACGTCGCGCACGTGTGCATCCCGATCTTCATGTGAGCCAAGCGGTCGCTTTAGCTGCCGCTCTCGGTCACGCGACCGAGCGCGGCGCGAAAGGCGTCGGCATCGCTGCCGCGTAGCGCGATGGCGAGCGCGAGCCGCTGCAGCCGAAGCTCAATCTGATCAGCGCGCACGAACGCGGCGCTCGCCGTGTCGCGCTGACCACGGCGGATGACGTGCGTGAACGCGAACGCGATGCCGCCGCCGCAGAGCACGGCGAGCGCTCCGACGAGCAACAGCCCCGACTTGCCCGCCGCGTGCTCGCCAGAGAACACCGCGCCGAGCCCGGACACGACCGCGAGCCCGAGGCCGCCGATGACGTGTAGCGTCGCGACCACGTAGCCGGCGCGATCGGCGATGACCGCGCGCGACAGCGAGCGCAGCGCGAGGCGCCGCCAGAAGTCGCTCTCCGCAGCGAGACGCGCGGACAGCGCGACCAGCGGATCCTCGCCCACGAGCGCAGCCGACGGCGCGCCAGGAAGCAGCGCCTCGAGCGCGCCGGGGCTCGACTCCGCGAGCGAGCGCGACGCCGCGCGGAAGCCGGTGCCGAGCGCGTCGGCGAGCTGCGATGCGCCGCGATGAATCGTCTCGCTGACGTCGGGAGCCCGCGGGGTCGCGCTCGTCTTACCAGTCGCCTCCGCCCGGGCCGCGTCGGCCTCACGCGGAATGACCGGCGCCTGCTGGCCGATGAGCGTCGACGTTCCCCACTTGTCGGGATCGGCCGGTGGCGCGGGCGGTGGCGTCGACGGCGTGACGCGCGCCCAGTCTCCCTTGCCTGCATCCGCCTTGCCTGCATCCGCCTTGCCTGCATCCGCGGTGCCTGCAGCCGCTTTGCGCGCGGCCGCTTCTGCCTCGCGCTTCTCGAGCTCGTACTGAAGCGTCTCGGGCCGACCCTCCGCAGCCTTGGCGACAGACGGCGGCGGAGGCTTCGACGGGCTCGCGGTGACCGTGGACATGGCTCTGGATGGTACGCGGCGTCACGCCGTACGGGTGAGCTTTGTCGCGGCGTCCAGATGCCGACGGCTCGTGATACACCGGCGGGCATGTCTGTCCCCGAGCATCCGCCGCACGAGCCATACATCCCCGCGAGCGCCAACGTCCGCGAGCTGACGGTGCGCGCCGTGGTGGTCGGCGCAGCGCTCGGCGTCGTGTTCGCGGCGTCGAGCGTGTACCTCGCGCTCAAGGTCGGGCTCACGGTGAGCGCATCGATCCCGATTGCGGTGCTTTCGATCACGATGTTCCGCGCGTTCGGCCGCGCGACGATCCTCGAGAACAACATCGTGCAAACGACGGGCTCCGCCGGTGAGTCGCTCGCCGCGGGCATCGCCTTCACCCTGCCCGCGCTGCTGCTGATGGGCTACGAGCTCGATGCGCTGCAGGTGCTGCTGTGCGCGCTGCTCGGCGGCGTGCTCGGCGTGCTGATGATGATCCCGCTGCGCGAGGGCCTCATCGTGAAGGAGCACGGCAAGCTGCCGTATCCCGAGGGCACGGCGTGCGCGGAGGTGTTGGTCGTCGGCGAGCAAGGCGGCACCAACGCGAAGACCGTGTTCGCCGGCTTCGGTCTCGGCGTGCTCTACAAGCTGTGCGCGTCGGGGCTGCGTCTCTGGAACGAGGCGCCCGATCGCGTGCTGACTTGGTACAAGGGCGGCAGTGTTGGCGCAGAGATCTCGCCGGAGCTGCTCGGCGTCGGCTACATCATCGGGCCGCGCATCAGCGCGACCATGCTCGCCGGCGGTGTGCTCGGCTACCTCGTGATCATGCCCGCCATCGCGATGTTCGGCGGGCAGCTCGATACGCCGCTCTACCCGGCCGCCGAGATGTTGGTGCGCGACATGTCGCCGAACGACATGCGCAGCGCATACGTCCTCTACATCGGCGCCGGCGCCGTCGCGACCGGCGGCATCGTCTCGCTGATGCGCGCGCTGCCGACCATCGCCTCCGCGTTTGCGGGCGGTGTGCGCACCTTCCGCGCTGCGCGCGCAGCGAAGGCCGGCGCCAAGCCCGGCGATGCGATCGCAGAGGTGCCGCGCACCTCGCGCGATCTGCCGATCACCTGGGTCATCGGCGGCAGCATCTTCCTCGTCCTCGCGATCTGGCTCGCCCCGCCGCTCGGCATCAACTTCGCCTCTGCCATCTTGGTGGTCCTGTTCGGCTTCTTGTTCACCACCGTCTCGTCGCGCATCACCGGCGAGATCGGCTCGTCGTCGAACCCGATCAGCGGGATGACCGTGGCGACGCTGCTCGTCACTTGCCTGCTGTTCTTGCTCGCCGGCTGGACCGGCTCCGGCTATCGCGCGATGGCGCTCGTCACCGGCGCCATCGTCTGCGTCGCGGCGTCGAACGGCGGCACGACCTCGCAAGATCTGAAGACCGGCTTTCTCGTCGGCGCGACGCCGAAGCATCAGCAGATTGGCCTGCTCGTCGGCGTCGTCACCAGCGCGCTGGTGATCGGCTTCACCGTCAACATGCTCAACGACGCTTACACGACGATCGTCCCGCGCACTTTCGGCGACGCGCGCGTCACCGTGGTCACGCACGAGCGCCAAGAAGCGCCGAACCACCAGTCCTATCAGGTCGGCTTTCAGCGCGAGTCGGGCGAGGCCATTCCGCAGGGCCGCTACCTCGTCGACGCCGCCGGCCACCCGCAATTCCTAGTCGATCCGGGCATCGGCGGCGTCGTGCGCGAGCTCGACGGCAAGAAGCTGACGAAGCTCGACGCGCCAAAGGCGCAGCTGTTCGCGCTGATCATCGACGGCATCCTCACGCAGAAGCTGCCGTGGGCGCTGGTGCTGATCGGCGTCTTCATCTCGCTCGTGATGGAGCTCTGCGGCGTCGCGTCGTTGCCATTCGCGGTCGGCCTCTATCTGCCGATCTCGACCAGCATGCCGATCATGTTCGGCGGCCTCGTGCGCTTCTTCGTCGACCGCAAGACGAAGGCCAGTGAGAAGGAGAGCGAAACCTCGCCCGGCACCCTGCTCTCCTCCGGCTACATCGCGGGAGGCGCCATCGCCGGACTCTTGCTCGCCGGTGTCGCCGCGGGCGGAATCGGCGACGTCGTCGACTTCTCCGGCGCGCTCGGCTGGCTCGGCCACGCAGTGCCCGGCGAGCCCAGCTTCGCGCAGAACGTCCGCGACGGCTGGGCCATCTTCTGGTTCGGCGCGATCGCCGTCACGCTCTACGTGGTCGGCGGCAAGGCGCAGAAGAAGGTCTGAGGCGAGGGCGCCGCGAGGCAGTGCCGCAAGTGGGCAGTCGCTCTCGCGATGACCACGCCTCGCTGGCGCTCGACTACTCCGCCGTCGCCGCGAACCACGCCTCGCCGATGGCGTAGAGCGTGTCTTCGCTCGTCGTGTCGCCCTCGGGGACGCCGTTGGCGGCGCCGAAGGTGTAGACGATGCGGCCGACCGGAATGCCCGCGACGAGCACCGTGAAGGTGTCTTCGGCGAGCGCCTGGATCTTGTAGCTGATGCCTTCGAACTCGACGGATTTGTTGGCGACGTCGACGGTGGGGGTGCTCATGGGCGCGCTTCGTAGCACGGGCCGCGGAATCGCGGAACAGGGTCGCGGGACGTGCCCGCTCGGAAGCGGGCGAGGCCACGCTTGGCAATGCGCGGGTCGCGCCGAGGCGATGTGCCTCGCACGCGGCGGGACGCAACGACCCGCGCATCACGCCCGCGCTGCACGACCCGCCTCGGGACGGCGCGGCGCGCGGTGATCGCGCGGAGATCGCTCTGTGATCGTGCTGCGGTCAGCGCGCAGCGGCACGCGCGGCGCGGTGGCACCGTGATTGCAAAACGTCCAATCACCTCCGCGCCGCACGGCCGGACGAAAGGACTACGTCTCCCATGCGCACTCTCGCGATTCTCGCCTTCCTCGCTTCGGTCTCCCTCTCGACGTCCGGCTGTGGCAACGACGACCCGCTCTCGGAGATCGACGAGGTCGCGAACTGCAACTCGGTCTGCAATCGCTACCGCGACTGCTTCGACAGCACCTACGACACCGAGACCTGTTACGACGACTGCCAGGCCGAGGTCGACAGCCGCGGCGATCCGCAGGCGGCAAACGACTGCGAGGCCTGCATCGACGACATGTCGTGCGCGAGCACCGTATTCAACTGCGCCACCGAGTGTGGCGCGCTGGTTCCGTGATCCGCGAGCAGCGCATCAACGCGCGCCCGCCTGCCATCCACCTCTCATTCTCGATTCCTATCCATCGCAACGACTCGGCCTCGCCGAGCAAGGACGACACCATGGATTTCACGAAGACGCTCCGTACGATTGGCAACACTCTCGAGGTCAAGCGGCTGATGAACGGCGTTCGCCACATCGAGCCGAACGATTTTTTGAATCGTGTCGGGCTCGAGCGTCGCCGCTCGACGATGGACGCGGTCCTGCCGGCGCTCGGGTTCTTCGCGGCCGGCGCCGCGATTGGCGCGGGGCTCGCCGTGCTGTTCACGCCGTCGACCGGCTCGGAGGTGCGCGGCAAGATCGCCAAGGCGGCGACCAACGCGAAGGACAAGGTCGAGGGTCTTCTCGCGAGCAATGAAGAGGAGACGGAGGAAGAGTCCACCGAGACCTCGAACCGCTCGCGCAACGGCCGTCGCGCCCACAACCACGTCAACGCGCTCTGAGTTCGATTCACGGCTCTACTGCGCACCGAGGAGGAGGATTACTCATGTTCGAAGGCATGACTGACCTGGGTGAGCGCTGGATTCTCCGCGTTGCCGCGGTAGCCCTCTTGGTGGTCGGCACGGCCACCATCGTCGGGTGAAAGGCGGCGACGGTCGATGACGACGGACCTGCGGAGATCAGCCACCCACACATGAATCTAGCCGCCCACGCAAGAGCTCTTCTGAGCGTTTGCGTGGGCGTCTCCAGCTAAACCATCTTCTGAAGAGGATTTCACCATGTCGATTCTACGCACGCTCGGTCTGGTCGGCGGCACCTTCGCCCTCAGCAAGTTGTTCGACAACATCCGCGACATCGACTCCGACTCGCTGCTCAATCGCGCCGGCCTGCAGCGCACGCCGTCGACCGCGCACAGCGCAATGTCGACGATCGGCTTGCTCGCGGGAGGCGCGCTCGTGGGGGGCATCGTGGCGTGGTTCGTCGCGCCTTCGTCCGGCAAGCAGCTGCGCAACAAGGTCGCAAAGTCCGCACGCAACACCCGCAAGAGCGTCACGAACGCGGTAGACGAAGCGCGCGACGCGGTGAGCGCCAGGGTGACCTCGGCCAAAGAGAAGGTCGCGGCCTCGCTCGTCGGCGAGCCTTGAGCGCAGCTCGACGCGACCAATCCTGAACTGACCATTTGTGACCGAGCGTGCGGCGCTAGCGCTGCACGCTCGGTCGCGCGCGTTTTAGGACAACGCTGAGAGGACTCTTGTCGTCGCGCGCATCGAGGGGGGCCTCAAGATTGATCACATCTCGCGAGGAACCGCCGTCGCTGTGCGAAGTTGCCCCTTTGCAGGGGCGGGCTTTCACCCCCTCCCTGCCTCCCCCGCTGGGGGAGGAGTTTTTTCGTAAGTAAGTCCTCTCGGGAGAGGATGGTCGAGCGGCGTTGTGTAGTTGGCTGCACATCGCAAGGGCGGTGAGCGAAGACCTGCGGGTTGTCTGGGTCGCGTAAGAGGTCGGGTTTCTCGGACGCCGTTGGTGGCGTGGGTGTACCGCGCTTGAACCGAACTCCCCTCAATTCCCTCAGAAAGCCCCCTTTCCAAGGGGGTTGGGGGTGCCTCGCAGCGCCGGTATTCGAGTGCACGCGACTCCCACCACCGCCATCGGAAAAGCCCCCCCTCGAACGAGGGGCTGGGGGAGGTTCCCTGCGCGGGAGCGCACGATTGAGGCTCAAAAAAGAAGTGATAGATCTTGAGGGGGGAGGTTCCCTGCGCGGGAGCGCACGATTGAGGCTCAAAAAAGAAGTGATGAATCTTGAGAGGGGGGCCGCCACCCGACGTCGCGCTCGGGTGGCGGATCGCTTACCGGCGCGGTGTCCACCATGTCAACGCCCTGGCCACGAGCGTCCCTTTCCACACAGCGCGTGAGCCGTGCGAAGTGTCGCTCGCGGCATGGCGACCCCTCAGACGGCGAGCGCGGCCTTGGCGCGGCGCTTCTCTGCGCGGTCGAGCGTCGGCCCGGGAGACTCCTTCTTGGCTACGTCAAAGCGCGCCTTCATCTCCGCGCCTAGCGCAGCCAGCCGCTCCGCGCCGAGCGCGCTCTTCGCCGCCGGGAACAGATCCGTGCGCTCCTCCTTCACGTGGTGCTCGATCAGCTCCTTCAGCACGCCGACGCGAACGCCGAACAGGTCCTTCTCGGTCACGGTGTCGACGCAGCGACGCAGCGCGACGCGCGCGATGACGTGCTCTTCGAAGCCCTCGGCAACTGCCTCGCCGTCGCCGCGGGCCTGCGCGAGCGCTGGATAGAAAATCTCTTCCTCGATCGCCATGTGCGCGACCAGCGCCGCGTGCACCTTGGCCAGAGTCGTCTGGCGTGTTGCGCTGGGACGTGACTTCTCGAGCGTCGCGAGCATGGCCAGGGTTTCGCGGTGCTGCTCTTCAAGTAGCTCAATGGCATTCATCGTGGCGTTCCTCCGCAGTGCCGGTGAGCACGGAGCATGCCGTTCGTGCACTCGCTCCTGTCCTGGCGAGATCGCCTGTATTCCGCTCGACATGCGCGCTGTGGGTCGTAGGAGGAGCGCGGCGCACGGCGGGATGACGAGCACCCGACGAGGAAGCGGCCGACGAAGCGAGGCAGCCGGCCACGGGGTCGGTTTCCACAATGGGCGAGCGCCGGGCTCGACGCCTTGGCCATCGACGTCGTCTGCTGCACCGGCGGCACGGTTGAGGTGCCAGTGCTCGCGCGCGCAATCCGGAAGTGTTCGCTGGGGCGCGAGTCGAAGAGTTCAAGAGCTTTCACTCCATCGTGGAGGGGCTCGCGCTGCACGCGCAGGAGCTCGCGGCGCGCTTAGTCTCGGCTCGCGACGAATAGCCAGTGGCGCGAGCCTTTGCGCACCGCGCCGCGCGCGCGCACCGGGAGCACCTCGACGCGCATGCCCGCTGCGCGAAGTGCGCGCACGAACGACTCGCTCTCGACCGCTGACCACACCACCAGGCGTCCGCCAGGTCGCAGCGCATCACGCAGCCCAGCGATGCCCGCGCGGCCGTAGAGCCACGCGTTCGATGCGACGGTGAACGCCTCCGGACCGTTGTCGACGTCGAGCAAGATCGCGTCGAAGGCGCGCGCAGACTTCCTGATCACTGCGACGACGTCGCCGTCTACCAGCAGCGTGCGCGGATCATCGAGCGGGCTCTGCGCGAGCGCGGCGAGCGGGCCTCGATTCCACGCGACGATCGTCGGCAGAAGCTCGGCGACGACGACCTCGGCATCGCTATCGAGCGCGTCGAGCACCGCGCGCAGCGTAAAGCCCATACCGAGCCCGCCGACCAACACCCGCGCACTCGCGCGCGCGCGCAGCCCGGCGCATCCGACCTCGGCGAGCGCCTCCTCGGAGCCATGCACGCGGCTCGACATCAGCGGTACGTTGCCGATCCGCACGACCAGCGCGACGCCTTCCCGCGTCAGCGTGATCGGCGCGCCATCGGGGGTGACGGACTCACCGAGGAGCTCGCGCGGCAGCATCGGCGGGCACTGTATCGGCGTCGCGCGATGCTGGCGAGGTCGCTCTGCGCGACCGGTTGGCGGCCCGTCGATCAATCGGGCGCAGCGGCGGGATGCTACCGTCGCGCCCCGATGACGGAACGCGACTTTCACGGCTACGCAGTCCTCGCGCACTTCGCGCTCGGCGCGCTCACCTTCGCGTCGCTCTGGTTCGTGACCGCGCCTTACGGTCGGCACGTGCGCGGAGGCTGGGGTCCGGCGATCAATCAGCGACTCGCCTGGGTGCTGATGGAGCTGCCGGCGTGCGCGCTGTGGCTCGCGATCTATCTGACCGGCACCCATCGCTTCGAGGCCGCGCCGCTCGGCCTGATGTTTCTTTGGCAGCTGCACTACGTGAATCGTACGTTCGTATTCCCGCTGCGGATCCGCGCCGAGAGAAAGGTCACGCCGATCTCCATCGTGTTGATGGCGATCGCGTTCAACACGCTGAATGCCTACGTGAATGCGCGCTGGGTCTCGGAGCTCGGCAGCTACCCGCTAGGCTGGCTCCGCGACCCGCGCTTCATCCTCGGCGCGATTTGCTTCGTCACCGGCTTCGCGATCAACCAGCACGCGGACGCTGTGCTGATGAAGCTGCGTAAACCCGGTGAGAGCGGCTACAAGATCCCGCACGGCGGGCTCTACCGATTCATCACCTGTCCCAACTATTTCGGCGAGATGCTCGAGTGGACCGGATTTGCGATCGCGAGCTGGTCACTCCCAGGGCTGGCCTTCGCGCTCTACACAGCGGCCAATCTCGCACCGCGCGCGATCTCGCACCACAAGTGGTATCGAGAGAAGTTCGCGGACTATCCCGCAGAGCGCAAAGCGCTCATTCCGTTCGTCGTGTGACGACGGTGCGCTCGCGCTGACGGTGACGTTCAGATCGCCGCGAGCGATGAGTTCGACGCGAGAGACCTCGGCGCGGAGGGTACGCACCGGCCCAGCGCTTTCTACCCTGTACGGCCGACGAAACGCAGCGCGGCCCCGAGACGCCGCCGCCAAGCGCGCTCGTCGTGCCGGCCGCGCTCGTCGAGACGGAACTTGAGGGTGCGATCGTCGTAGCCGCGGGAGCGCAGCAGCGCGACCAGCCCGCGCGAGCCTTCGACCATGGAGCGCCCCTCACGCTTGCCGATGTCGACGTAGATGCGCGAGGCGAGCGGCCGCGCGGTGTGCGCGACGTATTCGGCGATGCGACCGCGGCCGAACCAGAATGACGGCGACATGCAGAGCGCCGCGCCGAAGCGATCGGGGCGCGCGTGGTGCGCGTACATCGCGGCGAGCCCGCCCATCGACGATCCGCCGATGATCACGCCGCGCGGCTCCTGCAGGACGCCGAGCTTCTTCCACGCGTCCGTCACGACCTCGTCCGCGAGCCAGTCGACCAAGCTCGGCAAGAGGCCGCGCGAGCGCTCGCTCGCAAAGGGCGAGAGCTCGTCGAGGCGGGCGCTGCCGCCGTGCTCGATCGCGACGACGATGGGCGCGCGGGTGCGCAGCTTCTCGACCGCTTCATGCGCGCGCCAGCCGACGCCAGCGAACGCGGGGCGGTCGTCGAACACGTTCTGCCCATCGAACAAGACGAGCAACGAGGGCGGTCGCTTCTTCGGGCGCGCGCGCGGGACATAGGCGCGGAGGTAGCGGGGACCGATGCCCGGAATATCGAACGGGCCGAGTCGATGGAGGATGGCGGAGTCGAGCATCGCGAGCGCGCATCTATGGTCCTCGGCGCGCCGGGACGGAAGAGCGGCACGCGAAAAATTGTCGGCAACCCGCGGAGGTCGTCCTCGATAAGCGGCGCGTTCTCACGAATCGCAGCTGGCTCCTTCAAAGGGGCTGGTCGCGCCGTGAACCGTTGGGTCGAGTCGTTGCGTTGAACCGTTGCGTTGAACCGTTGCGTTGAGCCGTTGCGTTGAACCGTTGCGTTGGTTGGCCTGTTGGACATCGTCGCGTTGCTGACACAGGCCGTCTGGACCCCGCACGTTGTGTTGGCGGAGGCACCAGGCGGCCTGAGTGCTCGCTGCGCGGACGCCGACGCGCTCAGCGCTGCGCAGCGCGCGCAGCTACTCGACGAGCATGAGACCCGGTGGCAGCGACTCGCCAAACACGCGCCGCTCCTCGGCCTCGGGCAGCACGGTCGGCTCGCGCACCATGCCGGGCCACGCGGCCGGCGCGGCGCCCTTCTCCAATCGTGCGGCGACCTCCAGGCGCAGCTGCTCGGGCAGATCGCGCTCACGATCACCTGAAGCGCGCGCGAGCTGCGCTGCCGCGAACATCGCGGTGTCGACCTTCGACCAGTCTTGTCGCAGCGCGAGCGCGAGCCAGCGCATCGCGGTCTCTCGCGCGACCACTTGATGCGCGCTGCCGTAGAACGGCACGCGCGCTCCGAGACGACCGACTGCCCACCAGGTCTGTTTCGGCTCGTCGTGCTTCGCGAGCCGCTCGACCAGCCATTCGCCGACCTCGGTCTTCTTCGCGGGCGCGAGCCGCTCGAGCGAGCCCGCGAGCCGCACCATGTCGTCGTGGCCGAGCATCTTCGGACCTTTGGGCCGCGGTCTTGGGCGCGGCGACGGCGGCATCAGATAGAACGCGAGCTGTTCGACGATGCGGGTCTGCGTCGCCTCGTCGAGCCCACCGGCGACGCGCCGCCACAGCGTCCACCACTCTGCCCAGACCTGCGCTTCCGGCGCGAACTGCACGCCTTCGTCGAACAGCGCGGCGAGCTGTTTGGTGCGCCAATCGTCGAGCGCGTAGCCGTAGCCGGGTCGCAGGCAATAGCCCGCAAGGTTGAACCAGAGGCGCTCGTGATCGGCGCTGCGTCGTCGGCGCTTGGAGCCCGCGAGGAGCGCGCCGAACAGCTCGCGCAGAAGCGGCGTCGTCCACGTCTCGCGGGCGCCGAGCGTCTTCTCGAGGTCTTGGCGCAGCGTCTTGATCTCTTTCGCCGCGACCTCTTGCGCGCTCTTGCCGAAGAACGCGTGGATGCGCGCGGTCGCGTCCGCGAAGCGCGGATGTAGTTGCGTGATCGCGCGCGCCGCCATGTCCGCGCTCGCCTCGCCGCGCAGGCCCATCTCGAGCTTCCAGCGCCGGCCACTCGCCTCGTCGATGCAGCTCAGCTCGAGCGTGCCGACCTCGGTGAGGGCCGCGGCGAGGCGCACGGGAACCTCCTGTTTGCCGGTGCTCCCCTCGCCCTCGAGCACGGCGACGATCGGCGGGAGATCAGCGAAGGTCGGGTCGTCGATCTCGATGTCGAACAGCTCGCCGGCGCGATACGTGTGCGCCTCTGCCGTCGACGTGACCAAGTGAAAGCGCACCGGCTCGCCGACGCGCAGCGTGAATGCGCGCTCGCGAAGGATCAGCTCTTCGCCCTCTTCCGCGCCACGCGGCAGAAGGCACACCGCGCGGCGGGCTTGGCCTGCTTGGCCGCTGACCACGACGTGATAGCTGCGCGCGCTGCCGCCACCGATGCGCAGTCCGACGCCGCGCCGCGCGAGGCCGTACGCGACGGCGCCACGCGCGACGGCGAGATCGGGCGCGTCGTTCTCGAGCACGTCGAGGCGCTCGCCGCCGCGCCAAGACGCGAGCACATCGAACAGGCGTGCAGCGAGCGGACCGCCGTGAAAGACGCCGCCATTGAGCAGGATCGCGTCCGGCACCGGCACTGCATCGCCGGCCGGCGCGCGCTCGCCTAGCGCGATGCGGGCGACCGCCGCGTGCGATGCGAGAAACTGTGCGATGTGACGCGTGATGCCGGCATCGGCCGCGAACGGCAGGCCAAGCTCGACGATTCCACCGCGGCGGCGCGCGGGGCGCTGCGTCACGTCGATCGCTGGAAAAAAGCCGTCGAGCACGACCTCGTTCACCTCGGCGCGCGTCAGCTCGCTGCTCTTGGCCGATGCGATCAGCCGCGAGCCAGAGCCGAGGACCGTGACGCGCACAGACTCCGGCGCACCGGGCGAAAACATGCGCTCTTTGGCATCACGACACTGCGCGATCAGCTCCGCGAAGCGCACGGACGGCAGCGCCGCCGCGCTATCGCTTCCGACGAGGCGCTGCTCGGCGCGTCGCGCGAGCGCGAGATCCATGTTGTCGCCGCCGAGCATCAGGTGCTCACCGACGGCGATGCGCGTGAGTCGCGGTCCGCTCTCGCGCAGCTCGACTTGGATCAGCGTGAGGTCCGTCGTGCCGCCGCCGACGTCGACGACGAGCGCGAGCTTCACCTCGGCGAGCGCAGCGGCGAGGTCATCGCGATGCCGATCGAGGAAGTGATAGAAAGCCGCCTGCGGCTCTTCGACGAGACGCACCGCGCCGAGCCCGGCGTCGCGCGCAGCCTGCAGCGTCAGCGCCCGCGCGGCCTCGTCGAACGACGCTGGCACCGTCAGCACGATCTCTTGGAGCGCGAGCGGATCGCTTGGAAAACGTGCGTCCCAGCTGCAGCGGACGTGGGCGAGATAGCTCGCGCTCGCGGCGACCGGCGAGATCTTCGGCACCTCGTCGAGCTGCGCCGACGCGCTCGCGGCGGTCCACGGCAGGATCCGCGCGGTGCGATCGACACCGGCGTGCGAGAGCCAGCTCTTGGCGCTCGAGACGAGCCGTGCTGGCGTGCGCGCGCCGAGCGTACGCGCGAGCGCGCCGATCACCGCCGGCGGTACCTCGTCACCGAGCGACGGCGGATGCCATGGCAGCTGGACATCGCTCGCGAGCAGCTCACCGGGCGCTGCGTGATAGCGCAGCGACGGCAGCAGCGGACGCGCCGCGACCTCGCCAGGCGCGACGAGCTGTTGCACGTCGAAGCTGACGACCTCTGGGAACGCACTTCGACCGAGCGCGACGCCTGAGAGGACGGCCTGTGCGAGTCCCGTCGTGTCGGCGTAGGCGACGACCGTGTGCGTGGTGCCGAGGTCGATGCCAACGAGATAGCGCGCGGCAGCCATTCAGGCGGCGGAGGGTAGCAGCTTCGATCAGCGTGCGCCGAGGGGCGGTGCGCCAACTTCCGATTGCAGGGTTCTCACCGGCGGAGGACGCTCGCGCCGTGCGCAGCCGGCCCAAGATCGCCGTATTCTTGTCACCGGGCCGGCCCGTCGCAGGTGAGCGGCTCGAGGTGCGCGTGATCCTGACGAGTCACAGCATCACTCCGACCGACGGGATCCGAATGACGCTCATTGGCGACGAGCGTCATGGATTGCGCACGCAGACGATCGCCAACGTCGAGCTGCGCACCGTGGCCGCCGAGCTCGGCGTCGGGCAATACGAGTATCGCGGGCACTTCGACCTCGATGCGATTCTGCCTCCGTCGCACAGCGATTCGATCAGCAGTGTGGAGTACACGCTGCACATTCATGTGGTGATTCCATGGTGGCCTGATCGTCACGCGCGCTATGAGGTGCGCATCGCTCCCGCGCCCCATCGTGCCGAGCCGCGTGGACCCATCGTATTCGTCAGCGCGCGCGATGGGCCTGGCGTCGATGGCATCTATCTGGAGGCGACCCTCGACCCGAACTCGGCGAGCATCGGCGGCGTACTCGAGGGCGCTATCGCCGTGACCAGTCGAGTTCCGATACGCTCGCTCGCGCTGTCGCTCGTCGCGACCAGCGCGTCGCGTGCCGGGGATGTGTCGCAAGAGGTGCGCCGCTTCGTGTACGCAATGCCGAACTTGCCCGACGCCACGGGCAAGGCGCAGCCATTCTCCGTCGCGCTCCCCGCGACTGAATCGCCGAGCTTCGACAGCGCGCTGATGTCGCTGCGCTGGCACCTCGAGGTGCGCGCCGACGGGCACGGCTGGGGACACGCGATGTTGCACGTGGCGCTGATCGTCGCGCCGCTACCGGCTGGCGCGATACCGGAGGCCAAAGGGCGCCGCCTTCCGGCCGTCGGCAGTGAGCGGCGCGCGGCGGTGTGGGCGTCGGTCGCGCAGACGCACGAGCTGCTCAACGACGCGGCGAGCGAGACCATGACGGGTCACCGGGGTAATGTGGAGCTGCGTATCGCGCTCGAGCAGCGCGACGCGGGGCTCTACTCAGTCGCGTCGCTGCGCTGGCCCGACGCGGAGATCGCGCTCGTGCTGCGTGAGCGACGTTTCACCGATCTGTTCACCGGCCAGCAGTACGCTGTCGGCGACACCGACTTCAACAAGCGCTTCTTCGTCGCCGCGCGAAGCGCGGAGCAGGCCACTGCGCTGCTCAGCGAGCCCTCGATCACGCGCTGGCTCAGCGCGATGAACGAGGTCGTCGTCGAGAGCGACGGTGCGGTGCTGGCCGTGGTGGGCGGTGGCCACTTGCCCGAAAAACTCGCGTGGTTCGTCGATGGTGTGGTCGCCTTTGCGACCGCCGTCGATGTTGCCCTCGCTCAGGTGCCAGCGCCGCCTGCGGCGCATCACGCCGTAGACGCGTGGCGTGCGTTCGCGCTGCGACACGAGGCGCGATTCGTCGCTGGCAGTCTGTGTGTGCGAGAGCTCGTGTGGGAAGGCGTCGAGCTCGACCTGGTCACCGAGTGGGACGGTGTCGAACCGACCCGCACCTGCGTGGTGCACTGGCTCGATCCCGAGCTCGATCGCAGCCGCGAATCGGCGGTCGGGCTGCTCGAAGGCGCGCGCCACCATGGCGTGGCAGTGCGGGTGATGGCCGGCCGCGAAGTGCTCGCGATCCGAAGCGCCGGACTCAGCGCGGATCCGCAGAGCCTAGATGCGAGTCTCACGACGGCCGCGACTCTCGTGCATGCGCTACGCAGCGCCGGCCAGCGGGGACCGTATCGCTGAAGCACCCGGTGCACGCAGAGATCCTCGCGGACGAAGCGCAGGTGCGACTCACCCCGCGTCGTGGCGCACGTCGAGGCTGAGCTTCCAGCGCTCGTCGCCGGTGCGTGGCACTGCGTCGAGCTCGAGCACGCCCACTTCGCTCACCGTCGCTTGCAGGCGCACGGCGACGACCTCGCCCGGCGTGCGGCCGGACGTCGGTAGCTCGGCTTCGAGCTCGGCGAGCTCTTGCAGTTCGCCCTCGGCCCAGCGGTCGAGGACGGTGCCGACGGTGTCGTCGCGGCGCACCGACGAGCCGAAGAAGCGGAAGCGCACGGGCTCGCCGACGACCAGGCCGAGCTCTTCTGCGAGGATCGCGGCGCGCGCGCCCTCTTCCATCCCGAACGGCGCGACGCAGAGCGCGCGGATCGGCGGCGCGAGGCCGGGGACTGCCGGTGTCGCGCTCTCGACGCCGACGTAATAGGCGCGCGCCGTGCCGCCGCGGATGCGGATGCCGGAGCCGCGCAGCGTATACGCGTGATAGGCGGCGCCGCGCGCGACGGCGAGCTCCAGATCGGCGCCGGGCAGCTCGCGTGGTACGGGCGCGCCGACGGCGCTGAGCCAGGCGCCGAGCACCTCGAGGATGCGATTGCGTAGCAGCGCAGACTTGAACACACCGCCGTTGAAGAGCACGGCAGTCGGGCGCGCGAAGGTGGCAGTCGCGGACGCAGTCTTCGCCTGTCGCGCGAGGAATGCGGCGAGGTGTCGCGTGATCGCGGCGTCTTGCGCATACGGCAAGCCGAGCTGAGTCAGGCCGGCGCGTGGGCGCTGTGTTGGGCGGGCGCTCGCCTCGACGTTTGGGAAAAATCCGTCGAGCACCACGCGAGTGACCTCTTCGCGGGTGAGCTCGGTGCGCAAGGAACTCGCGACCAGCTTCGAGCCGCGACTCGGCACCACGACTGGCACGCTCTCGGGCGCGTCTGCAGACAACAGCGTCTCTTTGGCGGCACGACAGCCGTGCGCGAGGGCGACGATCTGCCACGGATCGAGCAGCTTTCCCTCGGCCTCGAGCTTCTGCCGCACCGAGTGTGCGAGCGCGAGATCGATGTTGTCGCCGCCGAGCAGGATGTGCTCGCCGACGGCGATGCGCTCGAGCGCCAGTGTGCCGCCGCTCTGCCCGACCGACATCAGCGAGAAGTCCGAGGTGCCGCCGCCGACGTCGACGACGAGGATCACGTCGCCGACCGCGACCTCGCTGCGCCACGCGCCCTCGCTGCGCGCGATCCACGCGTAGAGCGCGGCTTGCGGCTCTTCGAGCAGCACCACGCGCGGTAGCCCTGCGCGCGCCGCGGCCTCTGCGGTGAGCTCACGCGCCGCCGGATCGAACGACGCCGGCACCGTGAGCGTGACGTCTTGCGCGGCGAGCGGCGCCTCCGGGTGATCGCGATCCCACGCTGCGCGCAGGTGCGAGAGGTACGCCACGGTCGCGTCGAGCGGCGAGACGCGCGTGACGTCATCGGGCGCGTCGACCGGGAGCACGGCGCCGCGGCGATCGAGGCCGCTGTGGCAGAGCCAGCTCTTGGCGCTCGCGACCAGCCGCGTAGGCGACTTGGCACCTTGCGCGCGCGCGAGCTCGCCGACGACGAAGGGCGCGCTCTCCGGCACAGCGCTCGACGTCCACGGCAGCGTGCGATCGCCTTCACTGAGCTCGCTCGGATGCGGCAGATAGAAGAACGACGGTAGCAGCGCGCGCGCGTCCACTTGGCCTGGCGCGACCAGCTGCGGCACCTCGAGATCCCAGCTGGCGATGGCGTCGCCCTCGGAGAGATCCGCGTCGACGTACGAGAGCGCGCAGTGCGTCGTGCCGAGATCGATGCCGACGACGTAGCTCGACCGGTCGGTCGCGTCGTCACTCGACGGCTCAGTCGCACCACCGCTCACAGCTCGACCTCGGCCGGCGCGAGCACGCTGACGTCGTGGCCTTCGGCGAGCTGCGGCAGGCGCACGTTCGCTGCACGCCAGCCGCGATGACGCAGCGTGCCGGTGAACGGCGGCTCACCGCGCACGTTGCCGCTCACGCGCACGCCCGTCGCGGCGAAGCCGACATCGAGCGTAACGCGCGCGTCTTCGGGCTCGCTGCGCACTGGGCTAATCTCGAGGTGCTCAGCGAGCGCGCGCGCACAGCCATCGTGCACGACCCGCGCGGCGGCGCCGATCTCGGCGTCGGAGAACGACGACACATCTTCGCGCACGAAGTCGATGAAGCGGCCCTCGCGCTGCAAGAGGCCGAGCAGCTGCAGCGCGGCATCGGTCGGCGCCTCGCGCAGCTTCGGTGGCGGCGACGCCTTCGGCAGCTCCGGCTGCGAGAGGCGCAGCGCGGGCTCTTCCGGCACGGCGAGCTCACGCGAAGCCTGCACGCGCGCAGCGAAGACGCCGTCGAACAGCACCTTGAAGAACGCGACGTAGGCGAGCGCGAAGCGTGCGGCGAATGAGAGAGGCGGCTCAGCCACGTGTCGACCTCGGGGTGGGGCGCGGGGTTTAGCAGCCCGTCGATCAATCGCACGCGCGCCGTGCGCTCGGCGCCCTCCTAGAAGTGGAACAGGCTCGCCCCGAGCGGATCTCCTCGTCGGCGGAAATGGTGGGGCTGCTCTGAAGCGCACGCGGTCGTTCGGTGAGTTGACGATCGAGGTGGGCGAGGCGCGCGGCTGGGACACCCGACGAAGAGGGCCGGATTCCAAATCAAGATTGACTTCTGCGCGAGTGAACTTCAGCCGCCGGGCCATCTCCGCCTGGGTAACCGGGTCGACGGGCGCCTCTCATGCTCGGGGAGCAACGAGTTCGGTGCCACGGCGCCGCCCGTGATGCTCCTCGAAGCATCAGTTAGAACCGATCTTTACTCGCAGTGCGAATCGACGCAGGTGCTCGTGCCGGGGCAGTCCGCGCTGTCGTTGCAGGCGAGCGCGCACTCGCCCGCGCCGGTCCGGGTAGCCACGCAGACCGCGCCGCGCACGCACTCGAACGCATACTCGCACGCTGCGCCCACAACGCGGTCACCGCCCGGAACGCAGCCCGTCCCGGGACCTGAAGCGTGAAGCCGGATGCAAGTGCGCCCGTCGTCACAGAGCCCGGCGAACGCGCCCACGCCGAGCCTGCATTCGCGCACGCACTCGCCCGCGAAGCCGTCTCCGTCGTGTCGGACCGCTACGCACTCGAGACCCGTGTCGCAGTCGCGGAAGTACCGGCATGGCTCGCCCTCCCAGCAGGGGCCGAGCACGCACCCCGGCACGCACAATCCAACCGTCGGCTCGGAGCCGTCAGGCGGTGGGACGGACTCGCACGCCAGGCCGCGCTCGCAGTTCGGGACGTATGTGCAGCTCCCGCCGAGCGGGTCGGTCCCGCCCGGAAAGCAACCGAAGAGATCGAAACGGTCGGCGCGCGCGAACCAGCAGAGCTCGCCGTTGGGGCAGCGGTACGCGTTCTCGGGGAGGCAGAGATCGATGCACTCGTACACGAACGCGCCGTCCGGTTGCCTGCGCACCGCCGCGCAGGTCGTGTCCGGTACGCAGCTGTCGTCGCTCTCGCACGGCTGACCGACGACACGATCGCGCGCCGGGCAGCCGGCGACGACGAGCGCGAGCAACCACAGCGGAGCAAAGCGGACGTAGATATCACGGGACGAGAACATGCTCACCAACGGCTCGAATAGATACCGCAGCGCATACGACATCCGATTCACTAACGGCACGCTGCCGGAGCCCGGTGGCGAAGTCAACGCTGGCGTCGATCCGCGTTGATCTTCGTCTTCGCCACGTCGATCGCCTCGACCAGCTTCGTGGCGCCCGCCAGCAACCCCGCGAGCATCGCGCTCGTTACCTTCTCGATCAGAACCGCCCGATACGATATCGTCTTGGACATGGGGATGACCTCCTGCGCCCGATTCTCGTCGGAATCCCGAGGCGTCCCCATGCTTCCTACAAACGACTATGCGCTCCAGGAGATCCCGATGACGCCTCGCACTGGCTCGCTCGTCGTGGGTCTGCTGCTCTCCTCGTTCATCGCCGCCTGCGGAGGCGATACCCCGACTGACGTCGATGGCGGAGCTGACGCTGCCGGGGTCGATGCGACAACCGACGCGCCGAGGGTCGATGTCGGCATGCCAGACCTCGGCGAGTGCCCCGACGTCGACGGAGACGGGCACGGCGCACCTCCGTGCGGCGGCGATTGCGACGACACGGATGCGAGTCGCTATCCCGGCGCGACGGAGATCTGCGACGGCGACGACGAGGACTGCAACGACGCGACGCTCGGCCCCGACGGCGACGGCGACGGCTTCGCGTCGGCCGCCTGCTGCAACGGGCCGGCCAACTGCGGCAGGGACTGCGATGACGCACGCGCGACGGTCAACGACACGGCCATCGAGAGCTGTAATGGCGTTGACGACGACTGCGACGGATTGGTGGACGAGTCTGTCTCAGCGGTCTTCTGCTTCGACGTCGATGGCGACGGGCATGGGGACCTCGCAAGCGCTGGGGTGGCGTGCACGCTTCCGCTCGGCGCGACAACGACCTGCAATGACTGTGACGACGTAGAGGCGGCCCGACACGTCGGCGCGACCGAAACCTGTGACGGCGTTGACCATGACTGCAACGGCGTCGTGGACGACGGCTGTTCCTGCGTCATTGGCGAGACGCGAGCGTGCGGCACGGTGATCGGCGCGTGCAGCGCGGGTTTGCAAGGCTGTCCGTCAGGCGTGTGGGAGACGACATGCACGGGCGGCGTGTTCCCGACGGTCGAAGTGTGCAACGGAGTCGACGACGACTGCGACGGCGCGACCGACGAGGGCCTGACGTTCAGATTCTTCGCAGACTGCGATGGCGACGGTTACGGCAGCAACGCGACCGTGCGCCAGGAGTGCGCGCGGCCTGTCGGTGTGCCTCCAGGCTGCCCCGGCGGGCTCTGGTCGATGACTGGGGGGGACTGCGACGACACGAACGCGGAGCGGAATCCGAGCCGGGGCTGCGGAATGGACGGAGGTGTCGCCGACGCGGGCATGGACGGTGGCGTCGCCGACGGCGGCGTTGATGCGGGACCTTCGGTGTGCCCTGATCGCGACGGCGACGGCTATCTTTGGTCGGCGTGCGGTGGGACTGACTGCGGCGACACCCGCGCCTCCGTGCACCCAGGCGCGACCGAAGTCTGCAACGGCGGCCTCGACGACGACTGCAATGGCCTCGCCGACGCCGCCGATGGCGTCTGTGTGCCCTGTGGTTCCGGCTACGTCGGCGTGGACGGCGCGTGCACGGACATCGACGAGTGCGCGGCCGGCGCGCCGTGCGGCGCAGGACTCGGAACCTGCGCGAACACGCCCGGCAGCTACACGTGCACCTCGCCAGTCGGCCGCGCGTGCTGGCGAGCGCTATCGACGACCGGTGCACCGCCTGCGTCGAACAACTCGGAGCCGGGGTTGTGGACCGGGAGCGAGTTCCTCGTCTGGGGCGGCTCCAACAGTGCCGGGTCGGTGAACACCGGCGGCTCGATCGGAATGGCGGCCGGAGCGAGTTGGACTCCCATGTCGATGATCGGAGCCCCTGTGGCTCGGCACTCCTACGGTGCGGCATGGACCGGTGCGGAGTTTCTCATGTTTGGTGGCTTCGCGACGCCGGGAGGCTTTCGCGGCGACTTCTACGGGTATCGACCTGACACGACGACCTGGAGAGCCATCTCGACGAGCGGAGCGCCCCCGGCTGCGAGCTACCCGTGTACTGCATGGAGCGGGACAGACTTCGTTGTCTGGGGTGGTGGAAACGGAGCGGTCGGAGTGAACGTCGGCGGGAGGTGGAACCAGGGCAGCGGCTGGCGACCCACGACCACAGCAAGCGCGCCCCCCGGACGACAGCCGACTGGCGCGTGCTTGTGGACCGGCACTGAACTTGCGGTCTGGGCTGGTGACGGCCTTCGGAGTGGCGGCCTTTACGACCCCACGGCAAACACTTGGCGTTCCATCTCGACCACCGGAGCGCCCGTCGGCTCTTCCCGGGGGGCGTATGGATGGATCGCTGGCGAGCTGATCGCTTGGGGTGGCGACGATGGGACAACGCTCCTCCCCTCGGATGGCGGCGGCGTGTGGAACGGCGCATCGAACACATGGCAGGCGGTCACTGCGACGGGTGCGCCGACGCCGCGGCAGGACCCGGCAGTAGCGAGCGTCAACGGCGTGCTGCTTATTTGGGGTGGCGGAAACGCGACCACACGTTTCGCCGACGGGGCCGCGTACGATCCCGCCGTGGACCGCTGGTATGCCCTGCCGACGAGCGGCGCTCCATCGGCGCGGCAGGCGGCCTTCGCCGCCGCGGTTCCCAACGGAATGGCTGTCTGGGGCGGTTCAGACGGAGCGAGTTCGCTCGCCACCGGCGCTGTCCTCGATCTCAACTGTCTGTGAGGTGAGAGCGACCCATGAGGCGATTACCCACGAGCGGCCTGCACGTCAACATGGGTCAGGTTGTCGGCGTTAGACGTCGATGCCGACGCCGCGCAGCCACGTGTCGACCTCGGGGTGGGGCGCGGGGTTTAGCAGCCCGTCGATCAATCGCACGCGCGCCGTGCGCTCGGCGCCCTCCTAGAAGTGGAACAGGCTCGCCCCGAGCCACACCAGCGCGCCGACGATCGA
>Ga0209181_10001583_pt1 | contig 39301 bp, 34 predicted proteins | sample MAT05_FD_187208 | JGI IMG/M metagenome (GOLD analysis project Ga0209181, IMG submission 187208) | Freshwater microbial communities from Lake Fryxell liftoff mats and glacier meltwater in Antarctica - MAT-05 (SPAdes) (version 2) | ecosystem: Environmental > Aquatic > Freshwater > Ice > Liftoff... | reverse complement strand
ACATAACCATCATTGGGACTGGTAACGCCGGTGGTAGCCAGTTCATCGCCATAATATATTTGCGGAATGCCCCTGCAGGTAAAGAGCCAGCTTACCGATGATTTATACTTATCCATGTTTTCGCCTACAACAGAGTAAAACCTGGAGACATCATGGTTATCCAGGAAGATCACATTACGCATGGGATCTTTATAAACAAAATCCTGGGCCATTGTGGTATATAATTTATTCACCCCATCCGTCCAGCCAAAATCTTTTGTCATTGCATCCTGTATGCCCCATAATGCCTGGAAATCGGTAGGCGCCTGCAAATTGCTTTTAAACCCACTGTTATAATTATTCTGAACAAAATAGCTTTGATTGATCACTCCATGTACCCATGTTTCACCAAACAAAGTCAGGTTAGGATACTCATCGGTTAATGCCTTGTTGCAACGGTTCATAAATTCAAGATCGTTGTAAGCATAGGTATCAATCCTCCAGCCGTCAATACCAAATTCTTCTACTGTCCACAAGGCATGTTGTATCAAAAAATTAGCAACATACACATTGTTCTGATTAAGATCGGGCATCTGGCTGGTAAACCAACCGTCTGCCATCTTTTTTCTTTCTATCGTCGCTGCGTATGGGTCAAACAATACCTGGTCTTTGAAAGTGGTATTGGTATAGCTCGGCCATTGATGCAGCCAGTCTTTCATGGGTGGATCTATCACTGTATGATGGTACAGGCCCACATGATTGTATACTGCATCCTGTATAATTTTCATTCCCTTTGCATGCGTGGCAGTTACCAGTTCATGGTATGCTTTTTCACCTCCCAGCCGTGGATCAATTTTATAATGATTCGTAAATGCATAACCATGCTCTGTCCGGTTGGGCATATCATTTTCAAGTACCGGGTTAAGCCATAACGTAGTAACTCCAAGGTTTTGCAAATAATCCAACTTGCTGGTGATGCCTTGTATATCGCCACCATGGCGATTAAAAACAGAATCCCTGTTAAGCGACTGGTCCCGCATGCCTGCAATCCGGTCGTTTGCAGGGTCGCCGTTGCTAAACCGGTCGGGTAGCACGAGGTAAATAAAATCGGAGGAGGTAACTCCCTGCGCATAATTTTTTCCCTTCCCAACACGACGTGCTTTTAATTCATACTGAAGATTAATATCTTTCAAAAACGGGAAATTAAAGTTACCCGGTTTTGCGCCTGCGCCAATTACCAGGTCAAGAAAAATATAATTGGGATTTTCAACCCGGTTAATTTTCACCAGGTTAACCCCCGTAGCTAATTTTACACCAGCCGGGCCCATTTTTATCATGGGAAAATGATCTGCAATTTTATCTCCCTGTATCATAATCTGCAGCTTGTTCCACTTCATACCAGTCCACCAGTGGGTGGGATAGCAGTTGTAACCTTCCTGCGCAAGTACACCCAGGCATATCAGCAACAGGCAGTTGCCTATCCAAAACTTTTTCATGGCATTACACTTAAATTTTAGCAATAATTTTTTCATCATCTTTATCCGTAACAATCACATTTAACAACCCTGCAATGATCATTGATATGCCGCCAATTACCAACGCATAAATGCTCTGCTCGTTAAAGATGTTTTTAATAAAAAATCCAAGAATGGCTGCGGCAAATATTTGTGGTATCACAATAAAAAAATTGAACACCCCCATGTAAAAACCCATCTTGTGTGACGGCAAAGCACCCGCAAGTATTGCGTAAGGCATCGTTAAAGTAGAAGACCAGGCAAGCCCCACCCCTATCATAGGCACCAATAACATTTGTGGCGAATGAATATAAAACATAGATATCAGCCCTATGCCGCCAATTATTAAACTGATCATATGGGTGTATTTTCTGCCAATATATTTAGCCAGCATCGGCAGCAGAAATGCAGTGAAAGCAGAAATGCCATTATACACCATAAACATCACCCCCACCCAATCGCCTGCATCCTGAAAAGTTTTGGAAGTGGTATCTGTAGTGCCATAGGCATTTTGAGCAATTGCCGGTGATGTGTATATCCACATGGAGAAAAATGCCAGCCACGTAAAAAACTGTACGATGGCCAATTGCATCATTGTTTTGGGCATGGTAAAGATGCCCTTGCCTATTTCTGCAAGGCCTTTAAAAACGCCCTTGGTCTTTAGTTTTTCCAGCTCCCAGGTTTCGATATTTTCCGGCGGAAATTCGTCGGTAGTAAACACCGTCCAAAGCACGGAGCTTAAGAATATAACGCCTCCGATATAAAAAGAATATTTTACCGAAGGCGGGATGATGCCGGCTGCTGCCGTGTTGGCAATACCAAATACATTGGTAAATAAATAAGGCAATAGTGAAGCTATAACCGCACCCAAGCCAATAAAAAATGTTTGCGTTGCAAAGCCTGTAGTACGCTGCGATGACGCCAGCTTATCACCCACGAACGCCCTGAAGGGTTCCATAGAAATATTGATGGAAGCATCCAATACCCACAGCAAAGTGGCCGCCATCCACAATACGGTTGACTGTGGCATTAGTATCAAAGCAATGGACGAAAATAAGGCGCCAATAAAAAAGAATGGCCGGCGCCTGCCCCATCTCGGGTGCCAGGTACGATCGCTTAGATAACCAATGATGGGTTGTACTAAAAAACCGGTGATGGGGGCGGCTATCCAAAGGATACCTATCTTATCAATCTCTGCACCGAGGGTTTGAAATATACGGGACACATTGGCATTCTGCAACGCAAAGCCAAACTGGATACCAAAAAAACCAAAGCTCATATTTACGATCTGCTTAAAGCTGAGTGTTGGTTTTGGCAAAATAATTTCTGACATAGCAAGCGTTTAAAAGTAAAAGTCGTGTAAAAATTACACATTTTTAAAAGTACAATAAAAAAACATCCGTTTTTAGGGGATGCTGATTATTAAAAAAATTAAATTACAAAGCCATCGGTTAATACCGCCCCCTTCTTCAACACTACAATTCCATCTTTAACGGCATAAAGGGAATGGTCTGTGTCCGGCAGGTGGTTGCCACCATTTATACGAACATCATTTCCTATCCGGCAGTTTTTATCTACAATCGCATTCTTAATATAGCATCGATCACCGATCCCTATCTTGGGAATATTTTTTCCTGTATTATTTTCTATTTCAGCTAAAGTTTCGTAAAAATCGTTCCCCATGATGTAACAGCTTACTATTGTAGAACCATGGCCGATACGTGCTCTGACACCAATTACACTATTTTCGATCCTGCTTGCATTGATGATGGAGCCTTCGGCAATAATGGTTTTTTCTAAAGTGGTACCACTGATTTTTGCCGGTGGCAACATTCTTGCATGACTATAAACGATCTTTTGGTTATCGAATAAATTAAATGGTGGGAGGTCTAATGTGAGTGCCAGGTTGGCCTCAAAAAAGGAATAGATATTTCCTATATCAGTCCAGTAACCATCGTATTGAAAACTGATTACCTTATATTTCTCAATAGAAGTAGGAATGATTTCTTTACCAAAATCCGTTGCATCCTTTTTTTCGCTTTCCAGCAAATCAAACAACAGCTTTCTGCTAAATATATAAATACCCATGGAGGCGAGGTAATTTCTTCCCTGGGCCTTCATATCATCCCCTGTATCACTGATCCATTCGCCTAGTAATTCTTTAGCAGGTTTCTCAATAAAGGAAGTAATGGTATTTTCTTCATTCGATTTTAAAATACCAAATTCAGGGGCTTCCCTGTCGCCAACAGGAATGGTTGCAATGGTGATATCCGCCCCTTTGGAAACATGGTTATCAATCATGGCTGCAAAATCCATCTGGTACAACTGGTCGCCACTTAATATCAGCACGTATTCAAAATCATAATTTACGATATGCCTTAATGATTGTCTTACGGCATCTGCAGTGCCCTGAAACCACTTGGGATTATCAGGAGTTTGCTCCGCAGCCAGGATATCAACAAAACCCTTGCTAAACAAACTAAACTGGTAGGTGTTTTTAATATGCTTGTTTAGGGAAGCAGAGTTAAATTGGGTGAGCACCAGTATCCTGTTGAGGCTTGAGTTGATACAATTGGATATTGGGATATCCACCAACCGATACTTACCTGCTATAGGTACTGCGGGTTTACTTCTGCTTGCAGTTAAAGGATATAACCTTGATCCTGCTCCACCGCCTAAAACGATGGCAATTACTGATGCGCTTTCCATATTATGACAAGTTATTTGTGAGGTAAATTTATTATGACAATTCTGTATTTACAAACATATTTTATATAAAGCTATTTCAAACTTTCATACAAGCCGATATATTGCGCCGTACTGGTTTCCCAACTGAAATCAAGCTCCATTAAAGTAGCGATTGTTTCTTTCATCAATTCAGGCTGCTTATACATTTCAAGTGCCCTGTATATTGAATAAGTGATATCTCCAACTGATGCAACATTAAAGCGGATACCATATCCGCCTGGTTCGCCATAATCAATTACAGTGTCCCTCAGGCCACCTGTATTTCTAACAATTGGAACCGTTCCATAACGCATTGCATACATCTGGTTGAGCCCGCATGGCTCTACCCTGCTTGGCATTAATAAAAAATCAGCACCGGCATACATTTGATGACTTAGTTTTTCATTGTAGCCAATTTTTGAATTGTAATACCCTACCAACTGGCTTTTCATATTTTCCAATTGCTGTTCTACCCAATATTCTCCACTACCAAGCACCAGGAAATTCATTTTGCCTTCCATGTGGTATACGGAATCATAAATAGCTTGCGGTAATAAGTCAGCAGCTTTTTCATGCACCAGTCTTCCGATAAATACAAACAAAGGCTTTGAAATATCCAGGTTATACAAATCACACAATATTTTTTTATTGGCCAGTTTTCCTTCTGCCGCATCGGTGTGGGTAAAGTTGGGCGCTATGTATGTATCAATTGCAGGATCCCAAACCGCCGCATCAATGCCATTTAAAATGCCGGTACATTTCCCTTTTTCGTATTCAAATAAACTTTCGAGCCCATTGGCATTGGACCTCATTTCTTCGAGGTAACTCTGACTTACCGTAGTAACTTTCCTTGCACACTTAACCGCACTGGCCAATGGATTTATACGCCCCTGCCAATCCAGTTTACCCCACTGCCACGAATCCCAGTTGGGTAAATAGTTTGACAGGCCCCAATCCATCCATCCCTGGTATTGCGCATTGTGTATGGTAAGCACGGTTGGAACAGCTGACAGATGCCTGTAAGCAAAACAATTTTGCATCATAAAAGGAACAAGCCCTGCCTGGTGATCATGTACATGCACTATATCCGGACGATGCTGCCAATGCGATAGCCAATCCACTACTGCAATCTGGAAAGCAGTAAAGCGCTCCGTATCGTCACCATATCCATATACCGACTCGCGGTCCAATAATCCATTTATATCCACGAGGTACAAATCAAACCCAAGCTTATTCGTTCTTTCTTTGATAATGGTAAAATTAAACCAGTACTCCCCCATGCCAAAAGAGCCTTTATGCACGATGTCAAAATCGTGCTCGTATAAAAACTTTGTCCGGTACATCGGCATCACTACTTTTGCAATGTGCCCAAGCTGGTTTTGGTATTTTGGCAATGCGCCTACTACATCGCCCAAACCACCAGCTTTGGCGACCGGGTAACATTCGGCACTAACGTGTAATATTTCCATGAAAATCTGAATTGTTAATCGGCTTCAAATTAAGAAGGTTTTCGTTAGAAACAAATTAAGTAATGAAAATTTTTAGTAATGATAAAAATATTCTACTTTGGGCAACCTTAAACATCAAATCTATATGAACCAAAAAACCGTTTCGCACGAAACCACCAAATGGTCACAATTTGGAACCCTGATAACTGTCTTCTTTTTCTGGGGATTCGTGGCAGCCAGTAATGACATTCTGATCCCCGTTTTTAAAAAGGCCTTTAGTTTATCACAGGCCCAAAGCCAGTTGGTTTCAGTAGCTTTTTATGTAGCCTATACGGTAGGTTCAATTATTTATTTTGCCATTTCGAAGTTTATAGGCAGTGACCTCCTGGATAAAATCGGGTATAAAAACGGGATCGCTGTTGGATTAATAATATCGGCTATTGGCACCTTATTATTTTATCCCGCTGCAAATAATTCATCTTTTACATTAATGATCACCGGGCTATTTATCGTTGGCCTTGGTTTTTCGCTGCAGCAAATTGCGGCTAACCCGCTTGCAATTATAATGGGTGATCCCAAAACAGGTTCGCAACGACTTACCATGGCGGGCGGCGTAAACAACTTCGGTACTACCATCGGGCCATTACTGGTAAGTTTTGCCATTTTTGGAAGTGTAGCCTCTGGTTCTACCGTTGCCAGCATCGAAAGCGTTAAAATACCTTACCTGATCCTGGGACTGGCTTTTTTATTGGTAGCCGTGTTTATTAAATTTTCTTCTGTACCCAATAAGATAGACCTGGATCATGTGGCGGAAACAGAAGTTGCTGTAGACAGCAAACTGGTGCATAAAAACTCCGCCTTTCAATACCCTCAACTTATAATGGGAATGATTGGAATATTTGTATACGTAGGGGTAGAAGTGTCAACCGCAAGCAATTTACCTGACTATATGCAAACGCACCTGGGAGTACCTACCGAAAAAATTGCTCCCTACATTTCTTTATACTGGGCAAGTTTAATGATTGGCAGGTGGGCAGGGGCTGTTGGCGCATTTGATGTAAGCAAGGGAATGAAACAGGCACTCAGTTTTTTTATGCCCTACCTTGCTTTTGGTGTTTTTCTGTTGGTAAATACAATTGCGCAGCATGATGTTACCCAGTTTTTCGTATATGCATTTGTGATTGCGGTGATGATTATTGGAGATCTTTTAAGCAAGGGTAATCCAGCAAGGATGCTTCTTATTTTTTCAGGTATGGGTATTACCGCTTTGTGCATCGGGATGCTTACCACAGGTATGATAAGCGCCTACGCATTTATAAGTGTTGGATTATTTTGCAGTACTTTATGGCCTTGTATTTTCACATTGGCTGTTGCTGGATTGGGTAAAAATACCGGCCAGGGAAGTAGTTTGCTAATCATGATGATCATGGGCGGAGGAATTGTTAGTTATTTACAGGGGGTACTTGCCGATAAAATCGGAATACAATACAGTTATTTAATTGGTGTTGCCTGCTTTGCCTATCTTGCTTTTTATGCAATCAGGGCCAAGGCGGTTTTAAAATCACAGGGCATAGACTATGATGCATTGAATGCGGAAGGCGGACACTAAACCGGAAGACAAAAAAGACAAATAAATCAAATTTATTGATCGTATGAAAAAAAAATATGCAGTTGGTATTGATGTGGGAGGTACCACCGCCAAGTTCGGTATCGTAGACCGCAACGGGAAGATTCTTGAACAGGACCGCGTTCCCAGCAATGAACATGAAGTGGTGGAAGATTTTATTGACGACCTATATGCCAGGTTATTTCCCATGATAGAAAGAGTGGGTGGCATTGATAATTTTGTTGGAATCGGGATGGGAGCACCCAATGGTAATTTTTATTCAGGTACCATTGAATATGCTCCTAATTTAAAATGGAGGGGCATTATTCCGATTGCGGAATTAATGGAAAAAAAATTCGGGTTACCTACAAAACTCACCAATGATGCCAATGCTGCGGCTGTGGGAGAAATGATGTACGGCTGTACCAAACACATAAAAGATTTTATCACCATCACATTGGGTACCGGTGTTGGAAGTGGCATTGTGGTAGATGGAAAAATTGTATTGGGGCATGATGGCTTTGCCGGCGAACTGGGACATACCATCATTCGTCCGGGCGGAAGAATGCATAAATCCACCGGTATGGCTGGAAGCCTTGAATCTTATGCATCTGCGACAGGCGTACGTGAAACGGCCATAGAAATGCTGACAGAACATCCTGAAACGGATAGTCTTTTACGCAACTTTACCATCAATGAACTCACCAGTGAAACGGTATATGACTGTGCAATGCAGGGCGATACCATTGCCAACCGCATATTTGATTTTACCGGTCAGATTTTGGGAGAATCGCTTGCAAATTTTATCATGTTTTCTTCTCCGGAAGCAATTATTTTATTTGGAGGACTTACCAAGGCTGGTAACTTGTTGCTCAAACCTACCCGCAAACACATGGAGGCCAATCTACTGCCAATTTTCCAAAACAAGGTAAAGCTGTTGTTTAGTGAATTAAAGGAAGCTGATGCAGCTATTTTGGGAGCAAGTGCATTGGTTTGGAAGACTAAGCCGTAAGCGGGAGGAAGAAGGAGGAAGGTTGATGGTTGAAGGTGTAAGGTTGAAGGTTCAAGGTTGGTGGTTGAAGGTGGAAGGTTGATGGTTCAAGGTTGATGGTTCAAGGTTGATGAGTGTTGATGGTGGTAGGAAGGTTAAAGGTTAGTGGTGGTAGGTAATAGGCCGATTGTGGCTGAACATGAACAGGCATTCAGGAAATCTCAATTTAAGCAGGCAAATAAAATATATAATTAGAAAACAAAAGGTGAAAAGTATATACTTTTCACCTTTTGTTTTCTAATATCTGGTAGCTATTGCTGTTAACTTTTAACTATCTACTTTATTAACTATCTACTTTATAAGATCAACTATCAATTTTTAACCTTTAACCTTACACCTTCCGCCTTCAACCATCAACCATCAACCTTCCACCTTTCAACATCAACCATCAACCATCAACCTTTCTCCTTCCGCCTTCAACCTTACACCTTCAACCTTACACCTTCAACCTTACACCTTCAACCATCAACCTTCTGCCTCCAGCGCCTTCTCTTCTTCCCATTTACTTCTACCCCATCCCTGTATCACATGTTTTTCACTGTGGTAGGAAGATCGCACCAACGGACCGCTTTCTACGTAGTCAAATCCCATATTGTAACCGATTTCTCTCAACTCTTTAAATTCATCGGGATGTGCAAAACGCTGCACCTGCAAATGCTTCTTACTCGGTTGCAGGTATTGTCCAATTGTAATTACATCCACATTGCTATCTTTCAGGTGCTGCATGGTTTGTACCACTTCTTCTTTGGTTTCGCCCAGCCCCAGCATAATGCCACTCTTGGTTCTCATTCCTCCTTGCTTTAGTATCCGGAGGGTTTCCATGCTGCGCCAGTATTTAGCTTGTATGCGTACCTGTTTGGTTAGCCTCTCCACCGTTTCAATATTGTGCGAAACCACTTCCGGAGCGGCATCAATGATCCGTTGAATATTTGGCGCCTCTGCCTTAAAATCAGGTATCAGGGTTTCTAAAGTGGTGGCAGGGTTTAAAGTTTTGATTGCTTTAATGGTATTATACCAGATGATACTTCCACCGTCCTTGATTTCATCCCGGTCAACAGATGTTACCACGGCATGTTTAACCTTCATGAGATGTATTGCTTCGGCTACCCTTTGTGGTTCGTCCCAATCTACCGGGTCTGGCATGCCGGTGGCTACTGCGCAAAAGCCGCAGCTTCGGGTACAGATATTGCCCAATATCATAAAAGTAGCCGTGCCCTCCCCCCAGCATTCGCCCATATTCGGGCAATTGCCGCTTTCACAGATGGTATGTAACTTATGGTTATCGACTAAATTACGAACATGCCTATACTCTTCGCCGGTAGGCAATTTCACCCTTAGCCAGTTTGGCTTTTTGAGTGGCTGCTCTACCACGCCTTCAATTACCGGTAATTCTATCATTGATTGTAGTTATATATTTAAAAATTGCTCCTTAAGATAAATGGTGAATGGTGAAAGGTGATCCGACAGCTATCGGATGGTTAATCGGCAATCGGCACATATTCAAATCATCACTCATTACTCATTACTCATCACTCATCACTCATTACTCCTCACTCATCACTCATTACTCAATGCTCATTACCACTCACTCCTTACTCATTACTCATCACTCATTACTCATCACGAATCATTTTCTTTTTCCAAACATAATAGATACATACGCACTGACAAAAAATTGTTTAGGTTTTGTATATACCAATTGAGGAACCGCCTTACTGTAATACTCCCCGGTGAGTCCAACTTCTATTGCACTCAGCATTTCGTTGTATTTGCCATAATCAAATCGTAAAGCTGCTTTGGCATAGAGGCCGGGTGTTACTTTCATTTGTCCCCAGCCCTTTCCCAACCCTGAACCTGCAACCTGTAGAAAACTAAGCAGGTTACCATTTGTAAATAAAGAACTGTCTCTGACGAAGGCTGATGATCCGGTATTGGATGTTAATGTACTATCTAAACTTTCATACCTGATCAGCTTTCGGTTGCCCTCTTTTAAATCATTTACTTCCAGATTATATGGGCGCAATAACGCCAGCGAAATTCCGCCTCCAAAATTTCCGGTTACACTTACGCCATTTCGGTTGGTTTTATTACCTAACAATATTTGCTGCTGCATACCAATTTTTACCGGGTAGAAATAGTTAATTTTCCCATAAATAAAGGGTGAAGTGGGTATGGAAATATTGGTTTGCTTTTCTTCTTTAGGATGCTTTCTTTCTGAAATATCCAATTGAAATAACAATGCTTTTTTAATAGACTTAGCCCTGCCTATTTCAAAAAAACCGCCATATCCATCCGTAGTAAGTTTAAACCCAAAAGCGGAATGCTTGTGATATGCAATTACCCCTTCTTCTTCCTGCTTGATCAACGCATTGATTCTTTGCTTACGTTCATCCCGCTTTTCCTTCTTAGTCAATTGAGCCATGGAAGGTATTGTGACAATTACAGCGAGGCAAATAAAAAATAATTTACGCATAATAGGTTTTTACTTCAGTAAATTTATACAAAAATAGTACAATGACAGCAACGATTCATTATGAAGGCAATTTACGTTGTAATGCCCAACATTTACAAAGCGGAACAATAATAGAAACAGACGCACCCACAGACAACCATGGAAAAGGAGAACGTTTTTCACCAACGGATATGGTATGCACTGCGCTTGCAACCTGCATGGCTACTACAATGGCTATCAAAGCAACAGACATGAATATTGAATTAAACGGATTAACTGTTAGTGTTCAAAAATACATGGAAAGTAATCCACGCAGAATTTCTAAAATAGATGTTAAAGTTTCATTTCCCGCTTCATTGGTGCTGGATGAAAAGGACAGAGTCATTCTGCAACGAACAGGCGATAATTGCCCCGTAGCAAAAAGTCTACATCCTGATCTGGTGCTGGATATCCAATATGCCTGATTTTCGATGTACGATGCCTGATTCTTCCTCATTGTACATCCTGCAATTTTATGCTAAAGTATTTAAGCCGCAATGAAAAGCAGGTACCCCCTTCCCCTAAAGGGCAATGTCATTTAGTTAAGGATTTGTATTGCCCCGTCCGCCGCGGCGGACGGGGATTGAATTGGGAAATAAAAAGTACGGCTTTAGCCTAAAGAACAATTTGGTTAAAGCCGGTAAGAGAATAATATCACTTATCACGCCCTAAAGGAGCGGTGCAATTCAAATAGCTTGCTTACTAAATGACATTGCCCTAAAGGGGAGTTCTACGAACAGTAAACTGCATTGCCACAAACTTAAAATTATGGCTATCCAGCAAGTCCGCCGCCGATAAATGGAACAGTTGCTGCGGCAGCTCATTAATCCGTTTGGATCATAAAGCTTTGCTGGCCTGTGGCCTCAGTAAACTGTTTCCTACCGCACACTCCAAACAACGCTTTTGATTACAGTACTCATTCTTTAATTGTATAAGGGCCTGCGAATCAAAAGCGTTTCTATGATCGATACCCAATGCAATAAATCCCTTTGTGATATTGTTTTTTTCTGCAGTAAGCTGCTCCAGCCAAAGCAGGGCCTTTTCCTTATACCTGTTTTCTTTGTGATGATAGCCGTATGCAAAAAGTATAGGGACGATCGTATTGATAATAACCGAATCAATCATTTGAATACCCAGGTTCTTCTCCCTGAATGCAGTGGGTTCATCAAAAGTATAGTGGTAGTGCCAGTAATCATTTGCGGTAACACTCAACAATTTTTTTACATCATCCAACAGGTCGGTTTCCTTTACAATGGAAAATAAATGTACACTGTTGTGAACCAGCATCGCCAACTGGGCCAGCCGGATGGTGGGGAAATTAGAAGGGCGCATTCTTAAAAAATGAAGGGAAATAGGTATTGGTTGTAACTGGTATTTCTTTTTATAAAACTGATATTCCTTTTGCAACAATCGGGGGTAATCATCGCTAAAATCTTTTTCCAGCAAGCCTGCCTGGCCAAATAACAAGGCCTCCGTCTGGTGAATTTGATTTTTATGTTTTGCTAAAATACCAATGGGTAACGAACGGGCCAGTTTTTCAAATGCGTCACTGTTTACGGTGATGCCGAAATTTCTTGCTATCAGCCACCAGAAGGTTTCTTCCCAATGGTTATGATTGGTTTGTAGATAATCCAGTATAGCAGTAGCTTTAAGTTGCATCCTTTCCACTAACAGCCGCTCCTTCCATGCAACCCAAATAAGCGGCGATACCTGCCGGATCATCGCCTCACATGCAATGAAAGACCTTGCATTCATTAGTTCATCAAATCTTGCCAGCAATATCCCCGCTACTTTATTTTGCAGTTCCAATACGGGAAAGGGTAACCGAAGATTAATATCATCCAGCCATACCACATGTAAAATTACATTGCGGTAGTTTTTGTCATCGCTGTGCTTATGATTATTCCATTCAGAAGACAAAACATGCAGTTCTACATTTCCCGCCCATATTGTATTGCCGACCTTTATTTTAGCATCCAGGAAATCGGGCCCCTGGTTGCTGTTGATATTACCCGGATAAATGATTGACAAAACTTCTCCATCCGCGGTTACCAGTTCATTCCTGTTAAAATACTGAAGCTGCCAGATGTATTGAAGCAATCTTTCTGTCATAAGGTCGGGTTTTAAAATGATCTATGAATTCTTCATTCCGTGCCATCTGAATTTTTAAACATTCAGCTATGTTTACATAGCAGGACGGTTATGATTTTTGAACGGTTAAACAAAATACAAAAATCATTGAAAACATTACATATTTTAAAATATACTTCTTTAACTTAAAACGAGATACCCAATATCAAAATATGTGAATATCAAAATATCACAACAACCCCTCCTTAATTAACTCCTGAACCACCCTGCTTACGGGTAGCCCCATTACATTATAAAAATCGCCTGCAACGGATTTAATCCCTACTACTCCTATCCATTCCTGGATGGCATAAGCACCTGCTTTATCATACGGCTTATATTTATCTACATAATAAATAACCTGTTCTTCTGTAAGCTCATGAAAAATCACCTCAGTGGTATCGGCAAAAGCGATTTCCCGATCATTGTACAATATGACTACGCCGGTAATAACCCGGTGAGTTTTCCCGGAAAGGCCGGATAAAATGGCGATCGCATCCTGCCGGTCTTTTGGCTTTCCTATAACCTGTTCATCCAGCACAACGATGGTATCTGCCGATAAAATTGGTTTGGTAATGCTACTGTTGCTTGCAACCGCCAACGCTTTATTACGGGCAATATGCACTGCTACTGCTTCCATCGGCAAATTGGATGGATAGCTTTCATCCGTTTCGGGTACGATTATTTCAAAAGGTATTTCTGCCCATTCCAGTAATTGTTTGCGACGGGGAGATTGGGAAGCTAAAATAATACCCCCGGATACTACCCCGGATGGATCCGTTTGCTGGTCAGTTGTTGGGTTCATAAAAAATATTAATATTGAAACAAAGGGAAGGCAACCGCCTATGTATACAATTTAAATAACAGGATAGAACATATACCGGTTAGCATTACCAGCTTTATCATTTTGCTGATGAAATGATACTGGGCAGTAGTTTGTGCCTGGTAAAATTTTTTAAGAATCCACACCAGCGGAATAATTACCAGCAACAATACATATAGGGCACTTAACCACCAGCCAATCTGCAACACATAAAACTGCACAATTACAAGGGCACCTACCAGCACCACCAGCCATACACCCACAAACACTTTTGTAGCGGGTACGCCCCATACAATCGGCATCGTTTTACAATTATACCGTGCGTCTCCTTCCATATCTTCAATATCTTTTACCGCTTCTCTTATTAATGAAATAATAAAAGCAAAACCGGCATACAATGCGGCAAACTTATATATCCGGTGCATTGCCTTGGCCACTTCGGGTTGTAGCGCAGGGTTCAGGGTAAGCGTGGTATTGGTTGCGAAATACAATACCAGCACAGTCCAGGCAGTTAACCCGGAAATGATAATATTACCCGCTAATAATTTTTTTTTGAAAGTGGTGGAATAAACCCATAAAAGAACTGAACACACAACATTGGCAACAATGATGATGAGGCTGGTTTTTAATGATACATAGCCGCTTAATGCAAGGCCGGCAAACGTAATTACCATATGTAAAAAAATAGCCCAGCGGCGTTTAATGATTTTCTGCACCACCATTTTTGCAGGTTTATTTACCTGGTCGATGTTGATGTCAAAGTAATCATTAATGATATAACCTGCTGCTGCGATCAATACAGAAGCCGCAACCAGCATGTAAAAAAGCATCGTTGTTAACTTATGTTCCTGCAGATAGTAAGTGCCGGGCAGAGAAGGAACGATGATGCAATAAAAGAAAAGCAACTGGGTAAGCGCAATAAATACAAGATTGGGCCATCGTACCAGGCGAAAAAATGCGGTGAGTAATTTCATGCTGCTATTTCAGTTGTGCCCCTATAACCCTGAAGGGGGATAAAAGAACGTAATTTAAGGTGTTATTCGTTAATCTGAAACACTCCTATTTGCATCTTTTTACATAAGGCTTCATTGCGCAGGTCTTTATTTTGAAGTCACGGTAGTATCCAGGTCCCAATGACCATTCAGTTTAAGTACTTTTTCAATCACATCCCTGCCACAACCTTTTCCTCCGTTGATGGGTGAGATGTATTTTGATATTTGTTTAATCTCCTGCACCGCATCAGCGGGGCAACAGGGCAATCCTACCAATTTCATCACCAGATAATCCGGAATATCATCCCCCATATACAGCATCTCTTCCAGTTTCAGATTGTTGGCTTGAGCATAATTCAGCAGCACCTCTTTTTTATTGTGTACGCCCAAAAAAACATCTTTAACACCCAGCCTTTCCAACCGCTGTCGCACCGGTTCGGAACTGCCACCGGAAATAATGGCTACCCCATATCCCTTTTTAACTGCTAACTGCAATGCATATCCATCTTTACTATTCATATTCCGCGCCATATCGCCACCCTGCAAAATCACCAGTATCTCCGTTGCCAATACACCATCCACATCAAATACAAATGTTTTTACTGACTTAAATAGTTGAAGTACACTCATGTAAAAAGTTGATTGGTTTTTGGATAAATGTTTGATTGGATAACGGATTAAAAGGTTGATTGGCTCATCGCTGCTTATAAAACTTTGTACATTAATCACTGCCTGATCAATTCATCAACCTATAACTGGCAATCCTTACTTTTGATTATCCCTCCACTCGTACACCCAACTGCTTTGTATCATTTCAAGATGACCTTCCGTGCTTTGTTCCGGTTTACCTTCAAATTTAGGTATTTCCATTACCCATTTATGCAGGTCCGTAAAACGAATACGGTAAATCTTGCTTTCACTGAAATCATCTCCAAAACGCTCGTACAGCTTCATGGCAATATCTTCATAATCATTCCAGTTAATAGGCGGTTCGAAGGTCATCATAAATAATTTGCTAATTAGCTAATTTGATAATTTGATAATGTTTTAGACTGATTTATTCAATAGAACCAAAGAAAACAATAATTAAAGGAATTAGCACATTAGCAAATTGGCTAATTAGCTAATTAAAGTTTATTCTCCCAAAAACTGTGTTTGATCAGGTAAGGTGATAGTGATAGTACCATCCCCTTCCAGTAAAACGCACTGGCAGCCAAGCCTTGAATTGATGCGTGGGTTTACAGCCCTGTCAATAAAATCCTCTTCCCGGTCCGTCAATTCTTCCAGCAAATTATCGCCCTGTTCTACGTATAAATGACAGGTGCTGCATGCACACACACCGCCACAATTATGATGTAAGTTAATATCGTTTTTTAATGCCACTTCCAGCAATGATTGCCCGTCTTCAATATTATCCAGCGTGATTGATGAAATGCCTTTCTGTTCAAATTTATAAGTGATCGTGTACATATTTTTAAGTTCGGGATGCAAACCTACTGTAGAAATCCCATTTTAGAAAAACTTAGTTCAAATGGCCCGCCTGCGGCAAATAAACATTATTTAAAATTGTTTGTCTATACTAAAGCATTTGCCTATTTTACCGTTTTAATATCAAACTGTAATTGCTTTTTTATGAATATGAAACATAATTTATTGTCTGGGCTTTTATTTGCAACCTTACTTTTAACAAATGCCTGTAATAACAATGAACCCGAAAAGAAAATTACGGAAGACCTTAAAAGTGATACCACCAAAGCCGAAACAAAAAAAGTGGAGGAACCGGTTGTAGAATCCAAAAGAGGGCCGGTAATCAATATTGGCGACACGTTATCTGTTAAGCGGATGGTGCTTACTATGAAAGACAGTGCCGCAACCCTGGAAAGAGTGGGTTTAAAACTGGGTGAAATTTATGGAGCCAAATTGGGAGCGGTCATCAAAAAAAATAATTTAAAGCAAACAGGCGCCCCAATGGCCTGGTATAAAAGCGACAAGGCTCCTTACTTTTTTGAAGCGGGTATACCTATAGATAAGAAACCATCCAAATTATCAAAAGGTATGTACGTAAAAGAAATTGGTGTTGATAGTATAGTGGTGGCTCATTTTTACGGCCCTTACGATTTATTGCCACAGGCTTATGATGCTTTAAGAGACTGGTTAAAGGATCATAAAAAAAAGATAAAAGGTGCTCCTTACGAAATTTATGTGGGCGATTCTGTAGATTCAAACGGCAAGCCTTTAGATCCCTACAAGGTGCAGACGGATGTGGTGTTTTCGTGGAAATAATGACAGATGTCCGATGTCTGATTTAAGTAATGTCTGATTTCATTCAATTTGCTCTCTTAATATAAATAATTTAAGAATAGACTAAGGATTCATAATACTATCCGTCATCTTCAGGTACATTTTTTTGAGCTCCGGATGCTGCGACAATATATTGAGATGCTTATCCAATGTGGTAATATCCTTTCTGATTGCAGGGCCCGTTTGCATTTCTCCCGGCAAATGAAACCGCAGCCGAAGTGCCGTTTCTTCAATTAAAGGTTGCAGCATTTTAAAATCAAGGCTTTCTTTATTACAATAATCAGCAGCAAGTGAATACAGGTGATTGGTAAAGTTACTTACAATCACCGCCGCCACATGCAGTTTCAGGCGTTGATCATCATTTACCGAAGCAACCATTGAGGATAAGGTGAGGGCAAATTGCTCAATCAGGTTGGTCACTTCTGCTGTATTTCCATCGATCAATAACGGTATATCCTGGTGAAGCTCCCGGTTTTCTTTTCGCAAGCTTTGTAAAGGATAAATTATACCATAACGGGATGAAACGGCTTTCAATATATCCTTTGAAACGGCCCCTGCGGTATGTACTATTATCTTATCCCCCAAAAAATAAGACTCATGCATTTCATTCAGGGCGATATCCGTCATGGCAACCACATACATGTCGGCCGTAGTATCCAGTATGGCAGGGTTATCAGAAAACCTGCACCCCAGCTCTTCTGCCAGTTGGCGTGCATTGGCAATACTCCTGCTTACCACCTGTATAACCTCGTGATTGGCTTTTACAATCAATCTGCCAAACACAGTCGCCACATTTCCCGCCCCAATAATAACTACTCTCATAATTGTATCTTTGAACAAATGAAATTAAAGCAAAAAATAGCAATTGGCTATATCCGGGCCAAATTTAAAATGCTAACCCTGGTATCAAAACGGTTAGCCGCTGAAAAGGCATTTGATTTATTTTGCACTCCATTTATGAAATCAAGAATAAGAACCCCCACTATTTTTGAAGAAGCCGAACTACTCGATTTTGAGCTGGACGGTTTGAAGATAAAGGGATTCCGGTGGAACCACCCACAACCGCATAAAGTGTTAATACTGCATGGTTTTGGTTCTGCAGCACATAAATTTCATCAGTATATTTCACCATTAATAGAGAAAGGGTACGAGGTACTGGCTTTTGACGCACCGGCACATGGCTGCAGCGAGGGCACCAGGGTAAATGCCATGCAATATGCCAGTATGATTGAAACCGTAATAAACCTTTACGGACCGGTTCAGGGTTTTGTGGCGCATTCGTTTGGAGGAATTGCATTGAGCCTGGCAATAGAAAAAATGATGCCTAATGAGGATATAAGTATGGTGTTGATTGCGCCGGCTACAGAAACAACTACTGCTGTAGATGCCGCTTTTAAACTGTTGCAATTAAAAGATGCGGAAGTAAGAAGAGAATTTGATAATATTATTTTCGAAAAAAGCGGCCAACCAACCGAATGGTTTTCCATTAAAAGAGCCATGCAGAATATAAAAGCAAGGGTACTCTGGCTGCACGATGAGGAGGACGATATTACACCGGTATCAGATGCGCTGCAGGTGAAACAGGAAAATTTTCCCAACATCCGGTTTATTATAACCAGGGGGCTTGGCCATAGGAAGATTTATGGCGATTTGTCCATTAAAAAACAAGTACTTGAATTTCTTTAATTACTCCATGAAAATGCCCTCCACTGGAAGAATTATTTTGATTTTTCAATTTTGAAGTAATATTGCACTTCTGGCTGATCCGGGGAAAGGTAGCGCAAATCTTAGTCTTTATGACGTGTAAATGAGTAGCAGCATAGCTTTTGAAGACAACCCGATGGTAAAAACATTCATAATAAAATCTGCCCCAACTCCCTATTTTTGGGATATCGGGTAAAATATACTGTTCACTATGGCGAAGAATCTGTTAATTGTAGAGTCACCTGCGAAAGCAAAAACCATTGAAGGAATTTTAGGAAAAGACTTTGAAGTAAAAAGTTGTTTCGGGCATATCCGTGACCTGGAAAAAAATGACATGGGTATTGATATCAACAACAACTTTAAACCCAAATACATAGTACCTGCCGAAAAGGAAAGAGTGGTGAAAGAATTAAAAAGCATCGCCAAAAGAAGTGATGAAGTTTGGCTGGCATCGGATGAGGACCGTGAGGGAGAAAGCATCAGTTGGCATTTGGCAGAAGTATTGGGGCTTGATCCAAAAACAACCAAACGCATCGTTTTTCATGAAATTACCAAACCGGCCATTGAAAAGGCAGTAAAAAATCCAAGGGTCATTAATATGAACCTTGTGAATGCCCAACAGGCCAGGCGGGTTGTGGACCGGTTGGTAGGTTTTGAACTAAGCCCCGTATTGTGGAGAAAGATTGGCATGAGTGGCGGATTAAGTGCCGGCCGTGTGCAGAGTGTAGCGGTAAAACTGATAGCCGAAAAAGAAAGGGAGATTAACCAGTTTTCAGCAATAAGCAGTTTTAAAGTAGAGGCCTTGCTGGCAGCTACAGACAATAGCAACCGATCAGTAAATTTTAAAGCCGAAGGGGGAAAATATGATGTGCCCGAAGATGCGGAAAAATTCCTGCAAAGTTGTATTGGCGCCAAATACACGGTAAAAGATATACAGGTGAAACCCGGCAAACGTACCCCTGCAGCTCCTTTCACTACCTCTACACTCCAACAGGAAGCAAGCCGGAAATTAGGATATGGTGTGAGCAAAACCATGTTGCTCGCCCAAAAATTATACGAAAGTGGAAAGATCACCTATATGCGTACGGATAGTGTAAGCCTGGGCGAAACTGCCATGGATGCCATTAAAGCCGAAATCAAAAGCAGCTATGGTGATAAATACCTGCAGGTGCGCCAGTATAAAAATAAAAATGAAAGTGCACAGGAAGCCCATGAAGCCATCCGGCCCACCTATATGGAAAACCATACGGTAAATGATCCGGAATTAAACCGCTTATACGAACTGATCTGGAAGCGCACCATTGCTTCGCAGATGAGTGATGCGGAACTGGAAAAAACAATTGCTAAAATTAATATCAGTACCAATAACCAGGAACTAACCGCAACAGGTGAAGTATTAAAATTTGATGGCTTTTTGAAGGTGTACCTGGAGAGCAGCGATGATGAAGATGATGATGCATCCGAAGAAAAAGAAGGCGAAAGCAGGCTACCCAATTTAACACCCGGGCAGGTACTTTTCTTTAACCAGATGACCGCCACCGAACGCTTTACCAAACATGCGGCAAGATATACTGAAGCCTCTTTAGTAAAGAAACTGGAAGAACTGGGTATTGGCAGGCCGAGTACCTACGCTCCTACTATCTCAACGATTATTAAAAGAACATACGTTGAGAAAAAAGACAAGGAAGGCGTAAAAAGAAATTTCAGGACTCTCAAACTAAAGAATGATAAGATTGAGAAAATAATGGAGCAGGAAAATACCGGCGCCGAAAAATCAAAGTTATTTCCTACTGATCTTGGTTTGGTAGTGACGGACTTTTTAAACCAGCATTTTACGAAGGTGATGGACTATTCCTTTACCGCTAATATTGAAAAAGAATTTGATGAAGTGGCGGATGGAAAAATGCAGTGGAGCAAAATGGTGGAAGACTTTTACACCCCTTTTCATAGCGGGGTAGCGCATACGCTTGAAACCGCCGAAAGAGCCGTGGGTGAAAGAGTATTAGGTGTAGATGAGAGCGGCAAGCCAATCACTGCAAGAATGGGCCGCTATGGCCCAATGGTACAAATAGGTGCCCAGAACGATGAAGAAAAACCACGCTTTGCAAAACTGAAGGCCAACCAAAGCATAGAAACCATTACACTCGAAGATGCACTGGAGTTGTTTAAATTACCATTGACTTTAGGAGAACACGACAACCTGGAAGTAAGCGTGAACATTGGCCGCTTTGGCCCTTATGTAAAATGGGGGGAACAATTTGTATCTATTCCAAAAGGGGAAGATCTTTCTTCTGTTGATCTTGAACGGGCGATTCAAATCATTCATGCCAAGCAAAAAGAAGATGCGCCCATTGGATGGTTTGATGAAAAACCCATTACAAAAGGAAAGGGACGCTTTGGCCCTTTCATAAAATGGAACGACCTCTTCATCAATATTCCGAGAGCTTATAATTTTGATATCCTTACACAAAAAGATTGTGAAGAACTGATTGAAAAAAAGCTGGAGAAAGAAGCAACCCGTTTTATCCGTCAATGGCCCGAGGAAAAAATTGCGATTGAAAATGGCCGATGGGGCCCGTTTATCCGCTTTGGCAAAAAAATGTTGAAACTAACGGCAGGCGCCAATGGAAAATATACACCGGAAGAGTTAGCCACCATTGAACTGGATGCCGTTAAGAAAATGATACTTACCCAGGAGCCCAAAGCTTTTGACAAAAAAGCACCTGCAAAGAAAAAGGCGGCGGCAAAAAAAACAGCAGTGAGTAAAAAGTAAATTTGTTCGGATAAAAAATGAGGCTGGCCTTTCCGCATAAAAAAGCGGAATGATCAGCCTCATTTTTTGTTTGGCACCGATTCGGAAAATTGATAAGCGCCTTATATTCTTTAAGAACAAAACCAGGGATTTTGTATAAGACTGTTGGATTTATTTCATGCCAATTTCATTTAGCATGTCAGTCATGCATCATATTAAAAACTTTTAGTAGCCCCCAACTACCCATCTTAATCACACCTGTGGAAAAGTTTAACTTCTTTATATTCGTGCATTTAACGAAATTCATTATCAAATAATTAATCTTGGTAGAAAACAAAGAAATATCAGCACTTTTTCATTTAATTGATGACCCGGACGAAGACGTGTACAGTACCGTTAGTACCAAGCTTATTTCATTTGGCAAAGGAATCATTCCAAATCTTGAAAACTTATGGGAGCATACCAACCGGGAAGATGTACAGGAAAGAATTGAGACCATCATACATAAATTACATTTCAGGGATCTTACAGAAGATTTTATTAATTGGAAAAACGGCAGTTGCGAATTATTAAAGGGCGCACTGTTAACTTCCCGGTATCATTACCCTGAAATGCAGGAATCGCAGGCATTACAGGAGATTGAAAAACTGCGCCGCAACATCTGGCTGGAATTAAATAATTACCTGACCCCGCTTGAACAGATCAATGTAATCACCAGTATTTTATATAATTATTACAAACAAAAAGGTGTTGAAATATCTTATAGCCAGCCTGAAGATTTTTTGATTACCAAAACACTGGAGACAAAAAAAGGCAATGCAATCAGCAACGGCATTTTGTACCTGGTGCTATGCGACCGGCTGGATATTCCGGTAAAAGCAACCAATATTCCGCGGCAATTTATTTTGGGTTACTTTGATCCTCAATACCAGTTTATGAACCCGGTGAGGAATACATCTGAAAAGATCAATTTCTTTATAGACCCGTTGAATGGAAATATCTATTCGCATAAAGATGTGGAGAATTATTTTAAGCGTATCTCGGTGCCCCCCTCTCCTTCTTATTTCAGGCAGTTAACCAATAAACGCATTATCCGGTTTTTGCTGGAAGAATTAAGTAAATGCTTTGATAACGATCGCAACCGGTACAAGATGGAAGAATTATTAACGCTTGTTAAATTATTAGATGAATGATATATCATGTAGTAACTACCGCAAACTGGAAAGCTGCATTGGCACAGGGGTATTATGAAGCGGACTCATTGGCGACGGAGGGTTTTATTCATACCAGTAAAGAAAACCAGGTAAAAGGCGTTTTGGAAAGATACTATCAACATCAAACCAATCTTTTGTTGCTGCACATTGATGAAACCAAACTTACGGCTGAGTTAAGATATGAGTTGGCTCCTTCCGTTAACGAAGAATTTCCACATATTTTTGGAAGACTCAATATTGATGCAGTAATAAATGCTACACCGCTATGATCAACTGGGAAGACTTCGAAAAAATAGATATCCGGGTTGGAACCATTCTTACTGCGGCAGACTTCCCCAATGCAAGGCAACCTGCTTATCAACTCACCATCGACTTTGGTGATGCTGGCCTCAAAAAATCTTCGGCACAAATAACAACACTGTATTGCAAAGAAGAACTTGCCGGGAAACAGGTGATCGCCGTAATAAACTTTCCACCCAAACAAATCGCCCATTTCTTAAGCGAATGCCTGGTATTAGGTGTGTATAATGAGCATAAAGAAGTAGTATTACTTCAACCAACACAGCTTGTAAAAAATGGTTGTAAGATAGGGTGAGCAGGTCAATGGTGATTGGTGATTGGTGAATGGTGAATAATGAATTATAGCTTTCGGCTTATAGAAGGTTATAATATTATAGTTTGTAACTGTATGATGGGAAGCCAGTCTCCATTACAAATTGGTAGCATTGCCTGATAAAAAATAAAAATAATTCCTAAGGCAACTTTGCTGAATAATCAAGCTTCAACTTCAAACGCTCTCCTGGTGAAATTTTTCTAAAAACGAACTGACCTTTCTAAAATTATTTTTATTCAACGTAAAAAAATGATTACGACCTTCTTTCCTGCATTCAATCAGTTCACTATCCGAAAGCAGCCTGATATGATGCGAACAGGTAGGTTGCGAAAGCCCGGTAAGTCCCTGTACATCTCCACAGCAAATCTCTCCTTTCCTTGATATTTCCTGCAGAATGGATAAACGGCAGGGATCCGCGATGGCATTCATCGCTTTTTCTATAAATTTACTTTCGCTCTTCATCGTATTCATGTTGATCTATATTTCCGGTTCAAAGAAATTGTATTTTAGTCAATCGAACAAACATTCATCCAAATTTTTCAATATATTTTTAATGCCCATGCATTTTTCATTTTTACATTCGCCTGTTGGCATCATTGAAATAAAAGCTACAGACGAATCTATCACTGCAGTGCTCTTTAGGCGTACTTCACCAGACAGTCTACCAGTAAATGATAATCAGGAAATAAAAGAAAGCAGCCATCCGCTTTTAATATTATGTGAAAAGCAGTTAACCGAATACTTTGCCGGGAAAAGAAGGCAGTTTGATTTACCTATGCGTCAGGAAGGGTCAATCTTTCAGCAAAAAGTATGGTCGGCATTAACGGAAATTCCTTTTGGAAGAACGATCAGCTACCTGGAGCTCTCCAAACGCATTGGGAATGTAAAAGCAATCAGGGCCGTTGGCACCACCAATGGCAATAATGCAATCAGCATCATTGTACCTTGTCACAGGGTAATCGGTAGCGATGGATCTCTAACAGGTTACAGTGGTGAATTGTGGCGAAAAAAATGGCTGTTGGATCATGAGGGTAAATACGCCAATGGAGTGCAGACATTATTTTAGATGGCCATAATGTCTGATGTCTGATTTTTTGATGTCTGATTTGTGTTACCATACTGAACCGGCGGGAAAGTTGAGATTGTGATGCACTTTCTTTAAGGCAATCTCTTTTAGTTAAGGCCCTTTAAAATGTGTTGAATATTCCGCCATGCAAACGATTAAAGCAAGGACTAACACAATTATAGCTATTTTATACTTTTAGTACTTATGTTAGCATAATGACCTTTAGGAACAGGGAGCGAATCTGCCTTACCCCATATCACTGGCACTAAAGGATAGTGGTAAAAGTTGACTGGCTTTTTCAATAATGTATACTTCCCCCTTCATCCCACTCATGATAATCCTGATCGGATGTTTCACACGTTCTTCATATTCCGAAAGGCTTTGCCTGCAAATTCCACATGGGGAGATAGGATGAGCACTTTCTCCATTAAGGTTATGGTAACTAATGGCAATGGTATTGACCGCCTCGCCGGGGTATTGTGAAGCAACAGAGGAAAGCAGTACCCGCTCTGCGCAAATACCCACCGGGTAAGATGCGTTTTCCTGGTTGGTACCCACCACTGTTTTCCCATTGGCCAGGGCGGCAACTGCCCCCACTAAAAAATTGGAATAAGGTGCATAAGCCTGCCCCGTAATTGCCCTGGCAGCCGACAATAATTCCGCATCAACAGGTAATAACTCATTGTCCGAGCTATACACTTCAACTGAAAAATGAATGTCTTTTTTGGTCATAAGTTTTGTTCCTCTTGATTTTTATTTCGCCGGTGTATAATAAAGCATTTTGATAAAAATACATTATTGCCTGTTTAAATAATTATCCGGATAAAAAAATCCTCCCGGCATTAGTACCGGGAGGAAGATAAATAGGAGTGAATCCCACTCTGGGAGTGACTCACCCAAATGATTCCAGTATTATCTTATCACGTTAAAAAGTCGTTTCCAGCGTGGTCCCTTTTCCCAGCTAAACCATATCAGCGAGGCTTTACCTACCACATGATCTTCCGGTACAAAACCCCAATACCGGCTATCCAGCGAGTTGTGGCGGTTATCCCCCATTAACCAATAATAATTCATTTTAAAAGTGTAGCTGTTCGCTTCCGTTCCATTCAGGAATATTTTACCATTCCGGTTTTCAAGCTCATTGCCTTCATAAGTTCTGATACAACGTTCATACCGAACATAATTGTCCGCGGTAAGTGGAATACTGGTTCCTTTTTTGGGAATCCATAAGGGGCCAAAGTTATCAACGCTCCAATGTACCGCTGTATCATAAAAAGGATACAATTCGCTGCTGACCGGATTAATCTGCACATCTACTTTCACCACATTTTTTAAAGCGGCTACTTTTTTCTTTTCTTCCTGCGTCATATTGATGATGTACATTCCGCCGTTATATGTCATAAATTCTCTTTGTTCAGGATCGGTATGAATGCCAAATGACTGTAGTACTTCTTCATCGAGCGGACTGCTTGCCTGCACAGTATAAAAAAGTTCCGAGTCCTTCGGAAATGGCTGTGCTACATCATTAATATACAAAACTGTGTTCCTTATTTCCAGTTTATCGCCGGCAATAGCAACACAGCGTTTAATAAAATTTTCTCTTTTATCAACCGGCCGGGTAATGATCAGGTCTCCATAATTCTGCCATACCCGATCTCTGCCAATTTCCCTTACGGCCTGGTAATAAGTAATTTTAGAACCAAAATTTTCCTCATCATTGATAAGGGTATCATTGGTAGGGAAATTAAATACCACCGCATCATTTCTGTCAACATCTTTTGCAAACCACCTGGTATAGGGTATTTTTATCCACTCGGAATATGACTTTGCATTGAGGCCGGGCAACGTATGGTGTACAAAGGGCATTGCCAGGGGTGTATTTGGAATACGTGGTCCATAAGCCGATTTACTTACAAATAAAAAATCATTTACCAGTAAAGTCTTTTCCATAGAAGGAGTAGGAATGGTGTATGCTTCAAATACAAAAGTGCGTATCAACGTAGCAGCAACCACTGCAAATGCTGCAGCATCTATCCATTCTCTGCCGGCAGATTTCTTATAATTGTTTACTACCATTTCGCCGGCAAATCGTTCGCTGTTGGAATAACCGAGGTAAGGGAAATAAATAAATGGTAAAAAAACAGTAAGCGCATGATGCCAGAAACCAAAGCGGCCAAAATGCTCCACAAATTTGATGGTAATCCAGATGGTAACAAACTGCCCGGCAATTGGAAGCAGTTGGAAAAAAAACCACCACTTTTTTAATTTTATTTTTTCAATAATACACCAGGTATTGTAAAAAGGAATTAGCGCCTTCCATGCCGGAATCCCGGCTTTTTTAAACATCCCATACATACCAATATGCCAGCCAAGTGTGGCTACAATAAAAATGATCAACCCAATACTCATAAGTAAAATTTTATCAGGGCCAAAAGTACCATAATTAAACGTTTGACAAAGATTTACAATAAAAATGTTTTGAAATGTTTAACAGGGGCATGCCTGCGAATTAAAGCATATTTAATTATTACACCACATTATCTTAACAGGGGCACCCTGATTAATTTTATGACCTGGTATGTTTGTAATATAGATCACACGAATGGCCTGCTGCGTCATAAATGCCATTAGACCGTATTTTCTTTCGCCGGTTGTTAAAAATTGGGAAATGAAAAAGTAAAGCTACCTGCATTCAAATTCCCTGATAGTTTAACAAACATCGATAAGACGTAATACCTGTTTCATGATATGCCGTGCTTAAAAAAATTATTGCTACTTTATCAATACCGAGTTAATTAGTTTTTATTATCTTAACACCCAATTAAAAATATCTTTTATGGTTGAATCATTTGAAAAAATTCCGGTGCAAATATTTGCCACACCCAAAGAAGGTTCGTTGTTTGCGGCTAATGAAATTGCAAGGCTCATTAAACAAAAACAAGCTGATGGACAAAACTGTGTATTGGGCCTTGCAACCGGTTCTTCCCCAATCAGCCTGTACCGCGAACTGGTACGCATGCACCAGGAAGAAGGATTGAGTTTTCAAAATGTGATTAGTTTTAACCTGGATGAATATTACCCGCTGGAAAGGGAGGCGGTACAGAGTTACTGGAGTTTCATGCATCAATATCTTTTTAACCATGTAGATATTAAACCCGAAAATATTCACATCCCTAACGGAGAGTGGCAAAAGGAAGACATCAAAAAATATTGCCTGGCGCTGGAAGAAACGATTGATGCTGCAGGTGGCATCGATCTTCAGATACTGGGGATTGGCAACAACGGACATATTGCTTTTAACGAACCCGGCTCCAGTATTTATTCAAAAACAAGGCTGGTTACGTTAGAAAACTCAACACGTATTGCCAATGCCAAAGATTTTCAAAATATAACAAGGGTGCCCAGGTTGGCAATTACTGCAGGCATTAGCACCATCATCAAAGCAAAACGAATTATTTTATTGGCCTGGGGAATGAAATCGGGCATAGTAGCAAAATCGGTGGAAGACAATGTAACCGAACATGTGCCGGCCAGCCTGTTGCAAACACACCCCGATTGTTTATTTGTAATTGATGAACAGGCAGCGGCTGCATTAACCCGGATAAAATACCCATGGCTTACCGGCGAAATAGAATGGACCCCAAAGATGATTCGCAAAGCCGTGGTAAATCTGACTTTAAAAACGGGCAAACCCGTACTAATGCTCACCAACAAAGATTACAATGATTATTCGCTGGGAGACCTGCTGGTAGAGAAAGGTGATGCATACGAAATAAATTTACAGGTGTATTACATGTTGCGGGATAGCATTACCGGTTGGCCCGGCGGTAAACCCAATGCCGTGATCCCGGGTCATCCGGAGCGAAGTGAGATACAGCCAAAAAGGTGTGTGATCTTTTCCCCTCACCCCGATGATGACATTATCAGTATGGGCGGTACCTTTATGCGTTTGCACGACCAGGGTCATGAAGTACATGTAGCATATCAAACCAGTGGTAACATTGCGGTTACAGATGAATTTGTAACCCGCTTTCTCGATTTTGCAGTAGGCTTTGAAGAATTAAGTGGCATTGATAACAGTATGTCGACAGCGATATTAGACAAGGCCCGCAGCTTTCTTGACAACAAGAAAACCAACCAGTCAGATACGGACCAGATCAGGCAAATAAAAGGGCTTATCAGAAGATGTGAAGCCAGGGCAACCTGCAGGTATATTGGTTTAAAAGACGACCAGATACATTTTCAAAATCTTCCCTTTTATGAAACCGGCACCATCCAAAAAAATCCTATGGGCGAAGAAGATGTAATAAGAACAGTGGCTTTATTACGCCGGTTGAAACCACACCAGGTATTCTGTGCAGGCGATTTGGCTGATCCGCATGGCACTCACAAGGTTTGTTTGGATATTGTATTTGAATCGCTGAAAAGGATAAAGGCAGATGGCGATGAATGGCTAAATGATTGCTGGGTTTGGCTATACAAAGGTGCCTGGCAGGAATGGGATATTTCTGAAATTGAGATGGCCATACCAATGAGCCCGGACCAGGTGATGAAAAAACGGTACGGCATATTTATTCACCAGTCGCAAAAAGATATGGTGCCCTTCCAGGGTGATGACAGCCGTGAGTTCTGGCAAAGAGCCGAAGAGAGAAACTCTAATACGGCCGACCTTTATGCACAGTTGGGCTTAACAAAATATGCAGCGATGGAAGCTTTTGTAAGATGGCATTATTAACATGCACAAATAACATATTTTTTTACATCACTAACAATTCGGGCAGTCGCAATTCACTCACTATGCACCAGTGGATTTTGCTTCATTACCACTTATGATATTTGAATAGTGGACTTTTTTCCTGATGAATCTTTTTTCAAATAATTCATACGATAACGCTGCAATTAAGATAACTACCAAAAATGAAAGCGGGTATATAAAATAGTCATTGGCTAATTTAAATTGTTGCAACAATTTTATAGCAATAATGATTGCTATGGGATTATACATGTATAATCCATATGAAATTTTTCCTAAATAATTGGAAACAATATTTTCCATTGAAAAAATCCTCCGTTCGTTTGCCGCAAAATTGCAGATTAATATCCCAAAAAGTACACCATACATTTCATAGTGAAAATAAGGCACAGCAAAACCTTTTACAATACATAAAATGGTTGAAAGAAGTATCGCTACTTGAAATATTTTAGAAAACAAGATTTTCCGGAGCCACAAAATGTTTGCATTGTTTTCGTAAATGATTAATGCAAATACACCGCCAATAGCCATCATATCTATTGGCATATATCTCCAAAAATTGTAAAAAATGCGGATCGCCTTAGTTTGTGGCAGGTAAGGAAGTGAGAATTTCACCAATAAATAAATAAATATTACCCCAAACATCAACAACCATTTATTTTTAATCTTCTTATTTAAAATGGGCCACACAAAATAAAACTGCTCTTCAGCACCAATGGTCCAGGTTTGGGCAACATAGGGAAGAAATCCAAAAATATGTACTACCAGGTTCGGTAGAAAAAAAATATACAATAACAACTTGTAAGGTAAATTGTGCCACACTACCGCTCTGTCATATCCTTCCATTGTAAAAAAATCAATGAATGGTAAAATAAAAAAAGCGGAAAAAATAATTAAAAAGTATAGAGGCCATATCCGCAAAATCCGGCGTATGTAAAAGTTTTTTACATTGATGGTTTGGGTTACTTCTTTCTCCTTAAAAAGTAAATACGAAATTAAAAAACCACTCAGTACGAAGAAAAGATTCACACCCAATCTTCCAAATTCCATAACGATCCGACTGACCTGCTGTGTGGAAACATGGTAAGCTATTTTAAGTTGTTCGATGTGTAATACGACCACAAAACATGCGGCGATAAATCGAATTGCATTTAAGTTTTCAAAATATATTTTGAAGGGTAGTTGTTGATTTTTATTCATTGTAGGCCTTTAATTATTGCCACACCGTAAAAATTGTGTAGCATTCAATTCATGTATCGTACGATCCGGATTCAGGTCGCAACCGGTTTAGATTAAAAATATTTATTTGAAGATAGGATTTAAAAGCTAAGGTAAGTTTGGCCTATTAGAAAATGGGTACACTGCAATACCTTTCCATTGTGTAGGTTAGCGCTAAAGTCACTCCCCGGGACGGGATATTCAACTACCCGCAACAATTTGGGATGCCTCCTGATAACACTGCACCTGTTTAATTTTTTATCCATTAGCATCATAACGGTTTGTTGCTATATAATATTTTTCAAAATAATTATTTTACAGATTTTTCAATTTTAAAAAATGAATTTTTGCAATACAAAAAATAAAAATAAACCTTTCCCGGTATAGATTGAGTTGTACGTCTTATCGGCTTCTTTTGTAAGCAGGGGTGTGAAAGCCGGTAATTAAACTCCAGGGAACGGAGATTTGCGAAGCTGTATTTTGGTGACCCTAATGACTAACTACTGACAAATTTTTACTGCCTGTAAAACTACTTCCTGGTTCCAGCGATAATTTTCCGCATTGTGCAACGGCGCCGCTTAAGGTAATGGCGTGCGCCGACTTAATGATTACTTCATCATCATTTGCGGGTACACAATTACAGGACCAGGTAGCAGGTGTGTTCCATGCACCTGAACCTACTGAATAGATTTGCTTTGGAACAATGATTAATCCATAATCCTCCACCTGGCCGGCGCCTTCTATTACTGTACCATTAATATTGCATGGACCGGGCTCCGGCATGGCAGGATTATCGGCTACCACACGCAACCGCAATGGGATGCGTAACGGCAAGTTGGTAGTGGGAACGGTAACCATACCGGATACCTGGCCATCATAACCCGATAAAACCATTTCCCCGGCATCACTAAAACTGCCGTTGTTATTATAGTCAATAAAAACTTTTATGCGATGCGGATTCAGGTAACTGCCGGTTACGGTCAACGGATAAATTCCGCCCTTTACTACTGTGGTTGACTGGTTACAGCTACGATCAATGTAAATACTGCTGTCTGCGCCGCTGGTATTGGAATAAACCTGCAGTGTATTAAACTCAAATTTCTCTACCCCATAATATGGAGACAGGCCATGTACTGCTGTGGGAATGCAGGCAGCCACCGGCGCTAAAACCAAAGGAAGGTTAACAGCACCGGAACTGATGAGGCCATTCCGGAACGTAAGCAAAGCGGCTCTTGCCCTGTCTTTCTGATCCTTTGTAAACATCCACTGACAATCCGTATAACCCATATAATTATTAAGTACGGTGTAACTATGCGTAATATCTGTAACAATATAAGGCTGGCCCGTACATGTATTATTCCCGTTGCTACAATCATATTTTACCAAACAAGGTTCCGTATCACATATCCGGTCACCCTGGGTGGTGCAATTGTTGTTTACGGAACAGGTAGTTTCAAATCCATCATCATAAAAGGTGTGGTACAATGAAAAATAGTGGCCCATCTCGTGGGCAATCGTTTTATTGGAACTATCCACCACGGAAGCTAACAACACAATACCATCCGTGATAGCGGAATTGTATTCAGGAAAATAGGCATATCCACCGGGAAACACGGAGCTGCCGTTGATTTTATTTACAATCCATATATTGATGTAATCGGTATTGGGCCAGCGGCTGATCCTTTTCACTGCTTCCTCCGGTGCGCTGCCCGGTGCATTGTAATTGGTGATTCCACCATTGGTATAGTTGGGTATGGATGAACCATTGACCCGGTTAATTCCCGAACTGGAATTACAGAAAGGCGATCGTTTCGCTAATGTAAATTGAATTTTCATATCCACTCCACCATAAAACAAGCCGTTTTTTCGCCATGCCTTGTTTAATCCATCCATCATTGCATTGATCTGGATATTTGAAGGATTGTCAGCAGTGCCAGGTGCACCGCCGGTATGTATCACATGCACTACCACAGGCAAGGTGTACACAGTATCGTTCGTACCGCTGATACCCAATGGCTTCAATACCCTAACTTGTTTTGAGATCAAATTATTTCCTGCTACCGAAAAAGACGGACGAGCTGGTAACAGCTTCCAACCGCATTGATTTACCTGGCTACATAGATTGGTAGTACATGCCGGTGTAAGTAACACCGCCAGTAAGAGCCTATTTAAAAAACAGTTCATAAGTATATATTGAGGTGACCTGAGCTTAATAACCATAATTACCAAAACACGTTAATGCACCACGTTAATTGTAGAACCACTATTTACCGTAATGGTTGCAAATGGATTTACCCGGATACTCCTGCAAATTCCATTTGAATTTACCACCACCGTTCCACTGTTAATGATAACGTCTGTAGTGGCATCGGGTATATTATTACAACTCCAGTTAGCTGCAGTTTCCCATGCATTGCTAACGGTACCCTTCCAGTAATTGGTAAAACCTAAAGTGAATATGGTGCTGTTAACTCCATCAACCACGCAGCGGTATTGATAGCCATTCCAGGAGGAAGGTGCATTATTGATCTGCAGCGTTCCGGTGCCTGTACCGGCATAATTAACATTATTGGTAAGATTAGTAAAACCGCTACCCGTATTTACCTGCCATTGATAAACCGAACCGTTTATATTGGATGTAAGTATGGTACTTGCCACGGGCCCGCACAACTGGGTCCATGGGGTGGTGGATATTGGGGTAGCTATAAAAATACAGTTATTAAACCCAAGGCCCCATCCGTTTAAACTGCCACCGTCCTTGTCGTAATGGTCTTTAATTGTGATGGTCCAGGTTCCTGTACTGCTTTGCCCGTCAAAAGCAGCCAACGGATTTGATGGCTTTGCAGTTTGATTACCCGTTGGAGGGCATGGAATAGTAACCAACGCGGCTTCATCATCCAGGTTGATATTAAAATCGGTAGCACTATTACAAATTTCATCAAATAACACCACGCTGGTTCCTGCCGGACTGGTCAATGTAACAGTAAGGTCACTTACATAAGAATGAGTACCTGTTAACCCCAGTACATTCAGGTCATTGATAGTTACTCCAATTGCCGCAGGAATGGTTAAAGTAGAAAAAACAATGGATGAATTTATCTCAGGAATGATGACCGGAACATTGGTACTGCTTTTACAGGTAGCAATCCCGGTTTTAAAAATACCCGCAACAGAAGCTATACCTGTTGTGCAATCATTGGTAGTGGTAACCCGCCAGTAATAAATGGTATTTTCTGCCAAAGGCAACGTAAGCATTTTTGGTAAAGATGTAATATTGGTAAGGGTTTGTGTGGTAGTGGCAAAAGTGCTGGTAGTTGAAATTTCCAGGGTATAAAAGTTAGCCCCGGGAACCGTACTCCAATTAAAAGATGGCTGCGTTGATACCCCTTCAGCATTGTAAGAGGGCGATGAAAGAATGGAAGGTGCCGCAGGAATGCTACCTGCAACAATAGTAATAATCCTTGATTTAGTTACTGCTCCGGCAATTCCATTGATAGTAATATTGTAGGCGCCAGCAGATAATGCACTGGTATTATTCAGTGTAACTGTTGAACTGTTACCAGGGGTTACCGGATTAGTGCCAAATGAAATGGTGGTGCCGGCAGGGATACCGGTAGCAGATAAATTAACCGGGGTAGAGAATCCGTTAAAGGAGCCTGTTTTTAATACTACAGCAGCACTATTTGCACCGCAGATAGTAACAGCAGCCGGGTTATTAAACACAAATTCAGTTAAAGGCGAATTTTGAATGGAAAAATTGGTATTGGAAATATCATAAAAGATATTGCCCACCGCAGTAATTCTAATCCTTGCCGATGAAGTAATATTATTGGGTACCTGTATTTCTTCTGTTCCATCATTTGGCGTACCGGCTAATATTACAACAGGGAAAGTAAGTCCCCCATCAATAGATAATTCAATGTTAACACTGGTACAATTGATGGGTGCTGCTGCTGTGGAAGATGGATCCCAGGTAATGGTTTTAAAATCATTTGCAAACCAGGTAATGCCGGATGTGTTTGGATAGGTAACCAGGAAAGGGCCTGCATTTCCGTCAACCGTAACTGCCGTTTCATCAAAGCATACGCCGCCGCCATTTGCACGGTTGTCTCTTACGGTAAGTCTAAAATTAAGTGTTCTTCCGTAAGTGGGCAATATTTCACCAATTGTATCTGCATTTTTTATGACGTCTGAAATCCTGGGAAAGAACCGGACAGGCGTTGCTTTGGGTATAAACGAACGGAACAATGGTGCATCCCCGGAAGGGTTATTCCATGTTCCAAAAGGGCCTCCAACATTTACCTGTTCCCAGCAATAAGTTAGTGGATCTCTGTTTACATCCGTTGCACTGCCGGTTAAGCTGAATGGTGTTGACCGGGGGATGATATAATCTGGACCGGCATTTACCACGGGCGGGGTATTGCCGTTAGCTGTTTTAACGGCGCAGTTATTTCCAGGCCCGTTTACATTGGAAGCGATTATTTCATCAAAACTGACCGCATGAAAATAGGCATCACTATGCGGTTGCAGGTCATCACTTTCACATAGGCTTGCGTATGCCATAATCGTACTGCCACCGCCCGGTTCGGCATTTGTTGATGACACCCCATTGAATTCACAAGGACCGGTTTCTGAATTAAAGGTATGATTGGCGCCAAACTGATGGCCTAATTCATGAGCTACATAATCAATATCGAATGGGTCTCCTACAGGTGAGCCGGTTCCTGTAACACCTTTCGCTTTATCTCCTTCAATGCACACTACGCCAAGACTGGCCAATCCGCCGGCGCCTGTACTAAACACATGACCAATGTCGTAATTATTTCTTCCAATTATAGTATCAACATTTTTCTGGTTGTCTGCTATCATAGCATACGGGGAGCTATTATCGGTATAGGGGTCAGTCGCCGCATTGGTATAAATCAGCAGGTTGTTATTGGCCACCAGAACCATCCGGATAGCAAGATCACGTTCATAAACCCCGTTCACCCGGTTAATGGTGGTAGCTTGTGCTGAAGCAGCACCTGCAACCGTACCGCCATGGAATGCCGTGTATTCGCCATTTGCTGCCAGTGCCAGCCGGTAGGTGCGTAACTGGCTGCCGATGCAACTGCCGGTCAATACACCTGCGGGGGATGCTGTGCGAGTGAAGCTTCCGGTTGGCTTCAAAGGAGGCAGTTCAAGGTATTTGCCCGCTTTTATAAAATCCTTTTTATGGTATGAAATATACGTAGACGTATTATTTGCTGCATAAGGATCAATAAACACTGAACCGTTTAAAGCAGAAAGGATCATGGCATGAAATCCCTCAACGGTCCAATCCAGCTTTATAATCGCAGAAGGGTCATCAATCCCCTGACCGGTAAATGTTTTAATTTCAGGAAATTTTGCTGCCAGCCCGGGCTCCATTACCGAACTTTCCCAAATATGAAATTTTGTGGTACCCCCCTGTGGCATGGGTATTTCAATGATGGGGCTGCTGTTGCTGTTAATGATACTATTTTGGGAGGGAACCGAATTAAGAAAATTTAATAAGCCTGTTTTACTCAATTGCAGCGTTCGGTATTTTTTAGGGACGATTACCCGTTGTTGGCCTCTAGCGGCAATTGATTTTTCGGGTATATCTGCAAAGAAACTATTTTGGGCTATACTATTATAAAAAGCAAGGGAAGAAAAAACTAATAAAAAAAGCATTTTAGCGGTCCCACTGAAGTGCTTATTGCTGTTTTTTTTCTGCAAAAAATTTAGGCCAGGATTAAAAACAGCGGCGAGGTTTCCGGGGTTGTCTTTCAGTAAAAATTTCATAAAAATGGAATTATAAAAAAGTTTCATAAAGCGATTAATCAATCAACACCAGGTTTCACATCCTGTTATTATTGTTTCAGAATATGCAATTATTAACCAGTTAAAATAAGTTTCAATGCACTGTTCACTTCCTCCGCCTTATTCATGATCATTAAATGGCCACCGCCTTTTATAACATGCGTGGGTATTAGTTTTTTAACAGGAAAAATCCGGTCTGCATCACCATGCACCTGGAAAATAGCCGGCGGCTGCCAGTCATTTCGCCATTTAAATATCTGATCAATTGCCCAATCAATATATTCCTGCCGGGCGTTCTTGCGATAATTACGTACCATTTCTAAATCATCCGGCGTAGTTACCCCAATAAAAAGGTTTTGAAACGGCTCTGTTATTTTGTACGAACGCATGGGAAATATCCGGTTGAGTCGTAAAACGCCTGCGGCCCTCATCCACCGGGGTAATTCTTTTACCGACTTTATACTGGATATCAGTATCACTTTTTCCACCGGCATCAGCTTCGCTATTTCTATACATATCATGCCGCCAAATGAAAGCCCCATCAAAATAGGTTTTTCAACCTTAATCTCTTTGCTCATACGGGCTGCATATTGTTCAATGGTCTCCTGTGGCAAAGGCGTAAGCCAGGGCAAACAAGTAAGGGTGTACCCATCCACCAGTAAGCGTGAAAACGCACGTTCGTCTGCCCCCAATCCGCTGATGCAATAAATTGTTTTCATAATTAACTTCGGAATTTTCAATTGGAATTCACTCTCACAAAACCGCGACCTGCATCCTGAATTTTGATTGAATATGCGTTAACTAAACAAACATCCTCAATCCCATTGTTTTCAGTAGCTGCGTAAAACTTTTCAACGAATGTTATTTCCTTGGTAACACATAGGTCTCTACATCTTCCAGGGTAATATTTTTGCCGGACAGTATAATAAGCCGTTCTACTACATTTCGCAGTTCACGGATATTTCCCGTCCAGTTGTAGCCGGTTAAAAGATCCATCGCATCTTTTTCAATTAGTTTTTTAGTTTGCCCATACTCTGTAGCAATCATATCCAGGTAATATGCAATCAGCAGCGGTATGTCATCGCGGCGCTCATTCAGCGAGGGTACATGAATGATGATAACACCCAGCCTATGATAGAGATCCAACCGGAAATTCTTTTCATCCACTTCCTTCAGCAGGTCTTTATTGGTAGCAGCCACCACCCTTACATCCACACTAATATCCTTATCGGCCCCTACCCTGGTAATTTTCCCTTCCTGGAGTGCCCGCAATACTTTGGCCTGTGCTCCAAGGCTCATATCGCCAATCTCATCTAAAAAAAGGGTTCCCCCATTGGCCTGTTCAAATTTTCCAATGCGTTGTTTAATAGCTGAGGTAAACGAACCTTTTTCATGACCAAATAATTCGCTTTCTATTAATTCGCCTGGAATGGCGGCACAGTTTACTTCTACCATTGGCCCGCTGTTGCGATTGCTTTTTTCATGTATCCATCGGGCCACCAGTTCCTTACCAACGCCGTTTTCGCCGGTGATTAACACCCTTGCATCGGTAGGTGCTACTTTTTCCACCGTCTCTTTTATTTTTTGAATCGGCCCGCTGTCGCCTATCATTTCCTGTACCTTTCCAACTTTCCGCTTGAGTACTTTTGTTTCGGTAACCAATGTTTGTTTATCCAAAGCATTGCGCAGCGTAATCAGCATGCGGTTAAGGTCTGGTGGTTTGCTGATATAATCAAAAGCACCTTTTTTTACAGCTTCTACGGCGGTTTCTATATTACCATGCCCGCTTATTACAATGATGGGTACATCGGCATTTACCAGCCTGGCTTTTTCAAGAAATTCGATCCCATCCATTTTAGGCATTTTAATATCGCACAATACCACATCAAATGTTGCATTGGTGAATTTCTTTAGCCCCTCCTCTCCATCCGCTGCCTCTTCAATTTTATACCCTTCGTAGCTTAATATTTCGGATAATGTTTTGCGGATTGCTTTTTCGTCGTCGATAATTAAAATACTGGCCATTGGTTTTAGCGTTTTTGTGGATTCAGCACCTGACTGCATCCTTTATGAGTAACGTCAAAATTAATGATTTATGCACTCAAAAACTTTTATCCTTTGTTCCGTGGTAATTAGCCTGTCCTGTAATTTTGACAAAGCAGGTGTTGTAAAATCAGTTCATCTAAAAAACAGTTCTGTTGATCCCGTCACAAATGTTTCCCACCACTGCAAAATCATTAACGAAATCCCTTTACCGGATGGATTTAAACGACTTCAAAGCGGGGATAATTCATTTGCTTACTGGCTACGATCCGTGCGTCTAAAAAAATCCAGTACTGTCTACATTTTTAATGGAGAGCCGAAGCGTAACCAGTCTGCTCAGTATGCCGTGCTGGATATTTCTGTTGGAGATAAAGATCTGCAGCAGTGCGCAGATGCGGTAATGCGGTTAAGGGGGGAATATTTATTCGCTCAAAAAAGATACCAGGCAATTCATTTTTCAGATAATGCAGGTAGGGTGTACCAGTTTAACGCGCCTTATTCTTACAATAATTTACAATTGTATTTCCAGAAGGTTTTTGGTATGTGTGGTTCTGCTTCGCTGGCTAAACAATTAAGCAGTATCTCCCTGAAGGATATTGCACCCGGTGATGTGCTGATCAGGGGCGGGTTTCCGGGCCATGCAGTAATTGTAATGGATGTGGCTGCCAACAAGGATGGGCAGAAAATATACCTGATTGCCCAAAGTTATATGCCTGCCCAGGATATTCACGTGCTGCTGAACCCGGCCAATAAATCAAAATCGCCCTGGTATGAAGTGGATGAAAATAAACTGATTGAAACCCCGGAATATACTTTTAAAAGGGAGGAGTTGAAGCGGTGGTGAAAGGATGGTGGATGTTCGATGTCTGATGTCTGATTTTTTGATGTTTGATTTTTGATGTTTGATGTCTGATTTTTTGATGTCTGATGTCTGATGCTTGATGTCTGATTTTTTGATGTCTGATTTTTTGATGTCTGATTTTTTGATGTCTGATGTCTGATGTTTGATGTCTGATTTTTTGATGTCTGATGTTTGATTTTTTGATGTCTGAT
>Ga0209181_10001582_pt1 | contig 39327 bp, 35 predicted proteins | sample MAT05_FD_187208 | JGI IMG/M metagenome (GOLD analysis project Ga0209181, IMG submission 187208) | Freshwater microbial communities from Lake Fryxell liftoff mats and glacier meltwater in Antarctica - MAT-05 (SPAdes) (version 2) | ecosystem: Environmental > Aquatic > Freshwater > Ice > Liftoff... | reverse complement strand
GCCGGCATGCCGGCGACTGGGCATCTCATCATGGGTCGTGCAATCAACCATTGCCGCAGTCGCCGCCGTGGCGGCTCCCACAGTGCCGATGTCTGTCGCCGCCATGGCGGCTCCCACAGTGATACAGCAGTGCCGCGGCGACCGTGCTGCGGTGTGGGAGCCGGCATGCCGGCGACTGGGCATCTCATCATGGGTCGTGCAATCAACCATTGCCGCAGTCGCCGCCATGGCGGCTCCCACAGTGCCGATGTCTGTCGCCGCCATGGCGGCTCCCACAGTGATGCAGCAGTGCCGCGGCGACCATGCTGCGGTGTGGGAGCCGGCATGCCGGCGACTGGGCATCTCATTGTGGGTCGTGCAATCAACCATTGCCGCAGTCGCCGCCGTGGCGGCTCCCACAGTGCCGATGTCTGTCGCCGCCATGGCGGCTCCCACAGTGATACAGGATTGCCGCGGCGACCATGCTGCGGTGTGGGAGCCGGCATGCCGGCGACTGGGCATCTCATCATGGGTCGTGCAATCAATCATTGCCGCAGTCGCCGCCATGGCGGCTCCCACGGCGTCGCTGCACACCTCAACCCAAGCGAGCGATATGCGCGATGCGCGAGGGCAGCTGGCGGATGCGGGCGAGGATGGTGTCGCTGACGCTGGCCAGCGACACCACGTTGTCGGCGCGCGGCATCACGCTGAAGCGGCGCACGGCCGATGGCGCGCGCTTGAGCTGCCAGTAGCGCGCGATCGCCGAGTCCACGCTCAGACGCGTCGGGCCCATGCGGATGGGCTTGAGCAGCATCCGGTAGACCTGGCCTTCGTTGATCAGATCGATCGCCGTCTGCGAATTGGCGCGATCGGTGACCACGATGGTCACGATGCACGGGTGGTAGTGCTTGAGCACCTTGACCATACCGGTCAGATCGCTGTTGGCGCCTGCATCGCCGTGGCCGAGCTCGGTGGCGCAGATCACCACCCCGGTCTCGTGCTGCTCGAGGATCTGCAGTGCGCGCTCCGCATTGCCGGCAAAGCGCACGTGATAGTGCGGCTGCAGAAACTCGCGCAGGCGCTGCTGGGTGGTGGTGTCGTCGTCGATCACCAATACGCCGACCTGGTCGCGCGCCTGCTCATGCTCGCTGGCGCTGAGCACATCGGCGGCCAGCGCCGGCGTCTCGCGGGCGATGCGCCCGGCGGTGGTGACGATCTCGCGCAGCTCGCGGTTGTCCCACGGTTTGCTCACGAAGCGGAACACCTCGCCCTCGTTGACCGAACCGAGCACCGCCTTGAGGTCGGAGAATCCGGTCAGCAGGATGCGCATGGCGCGCGGTGCGAGCTGGCGGATCTCGCGCAGGCAGTCGACCCCGGTGATGCCCGGCATGCGCTGGTCGCACACCACCACGTCGATATCGCGTTCGCTGGCGATGCGCGGCGCGTCGGCGGGATCGTTGGTGACATGGGCCTCGAAATCGCGGAACAGCGCGCGCAGGGCGCGCGTGATGCGCGCCTCGTCGTCGACGAACAGCACGCGCAGCGGTCGCAGGGCGATCACCTCGCTCATGCCGCTTTCTCCCGCAAGGGTGCGGCGAGCGCCCGCAACTCGGCCGGCAGGCTGACGGTGAACGTGGTGCCCTGGCCGATCGCGGTGCGCACGTGGATCGAGCCGCCATGCGACTTCACGATCTTGTGCACGATCGACAGGCCGATGCCGGTGCCCTCGCCCACCGGCTTGGTGGTGAAGAACGGATCGAAGATCTTCGGCAGCACGCTATCGGGAATGCCGCCACCGGTATCGGCGACCGTGATCTCGACCGCATCGGCGGTTGCCCGCGAGGCGATGCTCAGGGTGCCCGATTCGCCCGGCATCGCCTGCGCTGCGTTGGTGATCAGATTGAGGAACACCTGGTTGAGCTGCGAGGGCATGCAGCGCACGCGCGGCAGCTGTCCGAAATCGGTATTCACGCGCACGCGATCGCGCAGCAGGTGTGCCGCGACCGCCAGTGCGCTGCGCACCGACTCGTTGAGATCGACCAGATCCATGCCGTCGCGATCGACGCGGGCGAAACTCTTCAGGTTCGCGACCAGGTGGGCGATCGACTTCAGGCCCTCGCTCGCATCGCCCAGCAGATCGCGTGCATCGCCCAGCAGCGGCTGGGTGGCGAGCGTGTTGCGCGCGCGGATCAATGCTTCGCGCGCACGCGCCAGACTCACCGCATCGGCGTTGTGCAGCAGATCGATGCCGCTCATCAGCCGACCCAGCTGCACCTCATGTTCGGCCAGCAGGTCGGCCACCACTTCCACATTGCTCTTGACGAAACCCAGCGGCGTGTTGATCTCGTGCGCCACGCCGGCGACCATCTGGCCGAGCGAGGCGAGCTTGGTGGTGTGGATGATGTGCGACTGCGAGGCCTGTTGCGCCTTGAGGTCGGCCTCGACATCGGCGAGGTCGTTCTGCAACCGGCGCGCGCGCGGCTCGCACAGGAACCATGCAGCCGCCGCGCCGAATACCACGCACAGCGTCATCAGCAAAAGGCTCGGGGAAAGCGCCATCGCACACCTCGGATCGGAGCAGGGGCCGCACGGAAAACGGGTGGCGTGGTGCATGGCCCAGCACCTTGCATCACACCATCCGCCTGCGCGGCGTTGCCGGCCCCCGCCGATCACGGGATACGGATACGCAGACCAAGCCTAACCAACGGGGCCGCGAATTCCTTGATCCAGTTCGCCGTTTCGTGGGACGGTCGGCGCAATTGCGAGGGGGACGGATGGATGTGATGCCTAGACCGACCGCCGGCTGGCGGATATTGGCCGGGCCTTTGCTGGCCCTGGCCGCCGCTGCACTGTGCCTGGCATTCGGCGCCAGCATGCCGGTCGCGATCACGGTAGCGATCACCGCTTGGTGCGCGACGTGGTGGATCCTCGAACCGGTGCATGGCGCGGTGACCGCGCTGCTGCCGCTGGCATTGCTGCCGCTGGCTGGCGTGCTCACCCCGGTCCAAGTCGCACAGGCCTACGGCAACGAGCTGATCCTGCTGCTGGCCGGTGGCTTCATGCTGGCCACGGCGCTCGAACGCTGCGGCGCGCATCGGCGACTGGCGCTGGGCATGGTGCGCCTGTTCGGCGGACACAACGGGCGCCGGCTGGTGTTCGGATTCGCCTTTGCGACTGGCCTTATCAGCATGTGGATCTCCAACACGGCGACCACCCTGATGATGCTTCCGGTCGCGATCGCGGTGCTGGCGACCTATCCGGACCGGCGCCTTGCCGCACCGCTGGTGTTGGCGATCGCCTATGCGGCCAGCATCGGCGGCATGGGCACTCCGATCGGTACGCCACCCAACGTGTTCTTCATGCAGGAATACGAGCGAGCCACCGGCGAGCGCATGGGATTCCTGGAGTGGATGCGCTTCGGCGTGCCGGTGGTGCTGGTAATGCTGCCACTGTGTGCGTGGTGGCTGGCGCGCGGACTCGGCGACACGCCGCCCGCGGTGCTGCCGAAGGTGGGGCGCTGGACCACCGCCGAGCGCCGCGTGCTGGCGATATTCGGCGTCACCGCGCTGGCCTGGGTCACGCGCACCGAGCCGTTCGGCGGCTGGTCCAATGCGCTGGGCCTGCCGGGCGCCAACGATGCCAGCGTCGCGCTGCTGGGCGTGGTCGCGATGTGCCTGATCGGCGATGGCAAGCAGCAGCGGTTGCTGACCTGGGACGGCGCCGAGCGCATTCCATGGGGCGCGCTGGTGCTGTTCGGCGGCGGCATCGCGCTGGCCACCGCGTTCCAGACCTCGGGCCTGTCGGACATGATCGCCGACCACCTCGGCGCACTGCGCAAGATCCCGCTGCTGCTGATGATGGCGATCATCTGCCTCAGCGTGACCCTGCTGTCCGAGATCGCATCGAACACCGCCGCCGCCGTGCTGCTGATGCCGATCCTCGCCACCGCCGGCGTCGCGGTCGGCGTCGATCCCGCGCTGTTCATGGTGCCGGCCGTACTCGCGGCCAGCTGCGGATTCATGCTGCCGGTGGCCACCGCACCGAATCTCGTCGCCTACGGCAGCGGCCAGGTCGACGCACGGCGGATGCTGCGCGAGGGCGCGGTGCTCGATCTGATCGGCGTGGTGGTGTTGACCACGGTGTGTTACCTGACCTTCGCGCCCTGAGCGGTGCTGGCATCGAGAAAATTCTACGCCTCGAGGTGGGCGTACTCAGCACCATGTGCACACCCTCGCACAGACTCAGCGCGTGGCGCGAGGAGTCTATTTGGCAGGCAGCGGCACGTTCATGGCGCGCTGCCGGCAGCGCGCCGCGCGCGCGGCGCTTCGAGCGACTGGCGGAAGTCGCGCACGATGGGCTCCAGCGCTGCGGCATCGAGCAGGAATCCGTCGTGGCCGTGCGCGGACTTCAGGCGCGCAAGGCGCGCGTCCGGCAGCGCGGCGGCCAGTTCCTGCTGGTCGGCGGGCACGTAGAGCGCATCATCGGGGATGCTCACCACCAGGGTGGGCAGGACCAGACGCGCGCAGGCGGCTTCAAAGCCGCCGCGGCCGCGGCCGAGGTCGTGGCTGTCCATGGCCTGGACCAGTCGCAGGTAGGTGTTGGCGTCGAAGCGTTCGTTGAGCAGCTCGCCGTGGTGCGAAAGCCAGCCCGCGACGGCCGGCTCGTGCGGCCGTTTGGCGCGCGCACCGAACGCCTCGGCGCCCGGCGCGCGCCCGTAGCGCGCCGCGAGCGAAGCTGCGGTCCGATAGGTCAGCATGGCGATCGCGCGCGCAGCAGCCAGCCCGGCGCGTGGCGGGTCGGCCGCGTCGTAGTGGCCGCCGGCGAACTTCGGGTCCGCCGCGATCGACTGCCGCTGCGCCTCGCCCCAGGCGATGCACCACGACGAATGGCGACCGCTGGCCGCGATGCTCGCCACCGCCTGCACGCGCGGATCCAGCAGCGCCCACTCCAGCGCCTGCAACCCACCCATCGAGCCGCCGATGACCAGCCGGATCCCGCGCACGCCCAGCGCATCCAGCAGGTGCCGCTGCGCCAGCACCTGGTCGCGCACCGTGATGCGCGGGAAGCGCGGCCCGTAGGCGCGGCCGTCGGGCGCCTCACTGGTTGGGCCGGTGGTGCCATAGCAACCACCCAGCACATTGGCGCACACGATGAAGTCGCGCTCCGGGTCCAGCGCGCGCCCGGCGCCGAACAGCGGCCCCCACCACGCGTCGGCGTCCGCCGTGCCGGTGAGGGCATGGCAGACCACCACCGCGTTGTCGGCAGCCGCATTCAACTGGCCCCATGTGCGGAAGGCTACGGCGAGTGCTGGCAGCACGACGCCGGACTCGAGCGGGATGTCCCGCCCGAGCTGCAGCCGCCGGGTGTCCGGCGACAGGGCGAATGCGCTCACGCCGCAACCGCTACGCGCGCCACCCGCAGTGCCTCGTCGAGATCGAGCTTGATGTCTTCGATGTGCTCGATGCCGACCGAGATGCGCACCAGATCCGGCTTCACACCGGAACTGATCTGCTCGGCCTCGCTCAACTGCTGGTGGGTGGTCGACGCGGGATGGATCACCAGCGTCTTCGCATCGCCCACGTTGGCCAGATGCGAGGCGAGTTGCACATTGTCGATGAACTTGCGCGCGGCGTGGTAACCACCGCGCACGCCGAAGGTCAGCACGCCGCCGAAGCCATGCCGCAGGTATTTTTTTGCCAGCGCATGGTATGGATTCTCTTCCAGCCCGGGATAGTCGACCCATGCGACATCGGGATGGGTCTTGAGCCAGCGCGCCAGTTCGAGCGCGTTGTCGACATGCCGCTGCACGCGCAGCGAGAGCGTCTCCAGCCCCTGCAGCAGCAGGAATGAATTGAATGGCGATTGCGAGGAGCCATAGTCGCGCAGGCCCTCGACGCGCGCGCGAATCGCGAAGGCGATGTTGCCGAACGGGCTTGCCGCGCCAAAAGCCTCCCAGAAATCGAGACCGTGGTAACCGGGCGCGGGCTCGGTGAACAGCGGATGTTTGCCGTTGCCCCAGTTGAACTTGCCGGCATCGACGATCACCCCGCCGATGGCCGTACCGTGGCCACCGATCCACTTGGTCGCCGAGGCCACCACGATGTCGGCTCCGAAGTCGATCGGTCGGGCGACGAAGCCGGCCGCGCCGAACGTGTTGTCGACCACCAGCGGAATGCCGTTGTCGTGCGCGATCTTCGCCAGCATCTCGAAGTCGGGGATGTTGAAGCGCGGATTGCCGATGGTCTCGACGTAGATCGCCTTGGTCCTGGGCGTGATCGCGCGGCGGAAATCGTCGGGATTGTCGCCGTCGACGAAGTGCACCTTGATGCCCAGCCGCGGGAACTGCACCTTGAACTGGTTGTAGGTGCCGCCGTACAGATACGAAGTCGAGACCAGCTCATCGCCCGTTTGCAGGATGGTCGACAGCGCGATGAACTGCGCGGCCTGGCCTGAGGCCGTTGCCACCGCGGCAACACCGCCTTCGAGCGCGGCCACGCGCTGTTCGAAGACATCGGTGGTCGGGTTCATCAGTCGCGTGTAGATGTTGCCGAACTCCTTCAACGCGAACAGGCGCGCGCCATGATCGGTGTCGTTGAACGTGTAGCTGGTGGTCTGGTAGATCGGCACCGCGCGTGCGTTGGTGCCGGGCGCGGGGGTCTGGCCTGCGTGGATCTGCAGGGTCTCGTAGCGGTACTGGCGGGTGGTGTTGCCCATGATCGTGGCTCCTGGTGAGTGAGTTCACCGAGGAATCGCGACGTTGAAAGCCCTGAAAGCAAAAACCCGCAGGGCTTGCGCCGTCGCGGGTCTCGGGGTGTTGCGGTCTAGGGGTGTTGCGAGTTCTAGACGGGCCGATCGCCGCGCGGGTGCGTGCCCATGCACATGCAACAGCACATGCAGGCAGGAACGCGGGCGGTGGCGGTCTGGTGCTTCATCGCGATACAGGGATACATCGGGCGGCGAGACGCTGTCAAGTGCTGCGGCGCGTTCGCCGCGTTATGGTGCGCGACGCGTGCACAATAGCGCCATGGCCAAGACCCTCTACAAAGTCACCTTCTTCAACCAGGGCAAGGTCTACGAGATCTACGCCCGCTCCGTGGCCTCGGGCAGCCTGTGGGGCTTTACCGAAGTCTCCGACCTCGTATTCGAGCCCGCCGGCGAAGGCCTGGTGATCGACCCCACCGAAGACCGCCTGCGCGAGGAGTTCAAGGACACCCGCGTACTGCACCTGCCGATGCAGTCGATCGTGAAGATCGAACAGGTCGACCGCCGCGGCCCATTGGCCATCCGCGACGGCGCGACCGGCGAGAAGATCATGCCGTTTCCAGTGATGCCGCCGAAGGTGCGCTGAGCGGGGCGAGCCGGGCTGCGCGGCGCACGGACCGCGGCGGCAAAACTCCGTTCCCCCTTGCGGGTGAGGCGGGACATTCCGCGCCACAGCCGCGGACCGCTGAACGCCCGCGCGAGTCGCGCGGGCGGGACGCAAGGGCTGGGGATGGGGGGTGCACGGTTGCCGCAAGATCGCGCCCCCATCCCCAACCCTTCCCCCGTGAAGTGGGAAGGGAGCAAAGCATGCGCGCGTGGATGCAGCAGTCTGCCTGCGCGGCTCAGCCTTTCTGCGGCTGCACCTTCAACAGCGCCCGCTCACGTACCAGGGCCAGGCCCTTGAGCACGTTCATCGCTTCATTGAGACCATAGTCCTCATCGAGCGCGGCATCGCGCGCAACGACGGTGACCGGCTGGCCTTCGAATTCGCCGGTGAGGTGACCTGGCAGGTTGCGCTCATAGGTCGCCAACGACGCGGGGCGGTCGGGCACGGTCAGGCGCAGATCGGCCAGCTCGATGTCGGGCTCGATGCCGGCGGCCTGGATCGAGGTGCCGGCAGGCGTGTAGTAGCGCGCAGTGGTGAGCTTCAATGCATCGCCGCCGTCGAGCGGCAGCACCGACTGCACGGAGCCCTTGCCGAAGGTGCGCTGGCCGAGGATCACAGCGCGGTGGTGGTCCTTGAGCGCACCGGCCACGATCTCGGCCGCCGATGCGGTGCCGCCATCGACCAGCACCACCAGCGGTGCGCCGTCGGCCAGATCGCCGCGGGTGGCGTTGAAACTTTCGTTGGCGCTGTCGATGCGTCCACGGGTGCTCACGATCGCACCCTCGTCGATGAACACATCGGCCACTTCGACTGCGGCGTCGAGCAGCCCGCCGGGATTGCTGCGCAGGTCCAGCACCGCGCCGCGCAAGCGCCCACGCGCCATCGCGCGGCGCAGTTTCTCGCGCACTTCGCTGGCGGTATGTTGCTGGAACTGCGCGACACGCAGGTAGATGAAGCCGGGCTCGAGGGTGCGCGTGCGCACGCTGGCGACCTTGATCACCTCGCGCTTGAGGCTCAATTCCAACGGCTCTTCGCTGCCCTCGCGCGCGATGGTCAGTGCGATCTCGCTGCCGGCTTCGCCGCGCAGCTTGTCGACTGCCTGCTGGCCGTCGCCGCTCGGCACCGGTTCGCCATCGATGCGGGTGATGATGTCGCCGGACTTGATGCCGGCGCGCGCCGCAGGCGTGTCGTCGATCGGCGAGACCACGCGCAGCAGGCCGTCGACATACAGCACCTCCACGCCGAGACCGGCATAGGCGCCGCGCGAATCCTCGTCGAGCGAGGTGAGCATGCTGCGGTCGAGGTATTCGCTGTGCGGATCCAGCCCGGCCAGCAGACCGCGAATCGCATCCTGCATCAGGCGCTCGCCGCCTACCTGGTCGACGTAGGCATTGCGCACCGCGCGAAACACCGCAGCGAAGGTCTGGATATCGCGCAGCGTCACGGACTCGGCGGGCGGTGCGGGCGCGGGCGGTGCGGGCGTCTCCTGCGGCACCGGCGGCGCGGTGGCGTCACTCGCCGGCGGCTCGGCCGCGAATGCAGCTGGGGCCAGCAACAGCAGGGCGAGCGTCGACAAACCTTTCATGGCAGCAACTCCATCAGCGAAGAGCAGTCTAGCGCGGCGCCTGTAGCGATACGTTCACATGCGCCCGCGCGCGCTAGCGCCGGTCGGCCAGCCAGCGGACCGGGTCCAGTGGCTGGCCTTTGGCGCGCAGTTCGAAGTACACCCCGTAGTCGCTGCGACCACCGCTGCTGCCGGCCGCCGCGATCACCTCGCCGCCGTCGACCCAGTCGCCTACATCGGAGCGCAGTGCATCGTTGTGGGCATACAGGCTCATGTAGCCATCGCCGTGGTCGACGATCAACAGCAGGCCATAGCCGGCCATCCAGTCGGCGAACGCAACGCGACCGTGCGATACCGCGCGCACCGGCGCTCCCTGCGCGGCCGCGATGCGGACCCCCTCAAGACTGCGGCCACCGCTACCGGGTGTGCCGAAGCCCTCCACGACGCGACCGACGGCAGGCCACGGCAAGCGCCCGCGCAAACTGGCAAAAGGCTCGGCACCGGCGAGCACCTTGGGGATGTCGGCGATCGCATCACGCAGGCGCTCAAGCAGGCCGAGCATGCTGCGCTCGTCGATTTTCAATGCAGCCAGGCGCGCGGCCTGGTCGACAAGCCGCTCGTCGAGTGCGGCCAGGGTTTGCGCGCGCGCTGCGCGTGCCCCGTCCAGGGTGGCGACCTGTTGCTGGCGCGCCGAACGCGCTTGGCTCGCAATCTGTTGCGCGTGTGCGGTGCGCGCGCGCAGGTCGGCCAGTGCGTCGAGGTCTTCACCCAGGGCTGCGATCCGCGTCATGCGATCGCGCTGAAGATACCGGTGATAGGCCAATGCGCGCGCGATCCGCCCCACCTGTTCGGGCGCGAACACGATGCGCAGGCGTTCGTGGCGGCCGGCCGCGTGCGCGGAGCGCAGCAGGGCCGCGATCTCGGTGCGCTGGCGCTGCAGGCGGGTTTCGATCTGTGCCGCGTCGTCGCCCAGACGCTTGATCTGCTCGGCGAGCACGGCAAGCTGGGTATCGATCTGCGCGATCTCGCGCGCCGCCGCTCCGATCGCCAGTTCGTCCTCGCGCAGCGTGGCAAGCGTCGCATCGCGCTCGCCACGCACGTCCTTGCGCTCGGCATCGATGCTGCGCTGCTGCTCGCGCACGGCCTCCAGGCGCTGCTTGATCTGCACAGCTTCCGCATCGCGGGCGGGACCGGATGCTGGATCGTCCTGTGCCGACAGCGGGCTGAGCGCGGCCAGTGCCAGCAGCAGCGCGAGGCCTGCGATGCGGGATGGCGCAGTGGGCACGGGTCCTTGCGTCAGCCTGGCGTGCGCTGCGCGAAGGCGAGCGGCTCGATCAGGTTGCTGCCGGTCATCTCCGGCGGCACCGGCAGGTTCATCAGTCCCAGCGCCGTGGGCGCCAGATCGCTCAACGCACCGCCGGCGCGCAGCCGCGCAGGCCGACCGACGTACACCAGCGGCACGGGTCCAACCGTGTGCTGCGTGTGCGGCTGCCCATTGGCGTCGACCATCTGTTCGATGTTGCCATGATCGGCGGTGATCAGCGCTTCGCCACCGACATCGTGCAGTGCGCGAAGAATCTCGCCCAGCGCATGATCCACTGCCTGCGCGGCGGCAAGGGCTGCACTCCACACGCCGGTGTGGCCGACCATATCGCCGTTGGCGATGTTGCATACGATCGCGTCGTAGGTGCCGCTGCGGATCGCTGCCACCAGTTTCCCGGTGAGTTCCGGCAAGCTCATTTGCGGCTGCAGATCGTAGGTGGCGACCGCCGGGCTTGGCACCATGATCCGGTCCTCGCCGGCGAACGGTGCCTCGCGCCCGCCGTTGAGGAAGAAGGTCACGTGGGCGTACTTTTCGGTCTCGGCGATGCGCAACTGGCGCTTGCCGAGTGCTGCCAGATACTCGCCGATCGAGTTCGACAGGCTTTGCGCTGCGAACGCGACGGCCGTGACCGGCAGGTCGGCGGAATACTCGGTCAGGGTCACGAAGGCGCTCAGCTGCGGCACGCGCGCGCGCGCGAAACCACTGAAGTCGTCGCGCACGAATGCCGCGCTGAGCTGCCGCGCGCGATCGGCGCGGAAGTTCATGAACACCACCGCATCGCCGTCGCGCATCGGATGCTGCCCGGCAAGTACCGTGGGCTTGACGAACTCGTCGTTCTCGCCGCGCGCATAGGCGGCCGCCAATGCCGCTGCGGCATTGTCTGCGACGTATTCCGCACGCGCATCGACGATCGCCTGCCACGCCGTTTCGACGCGCTCCCAGCGCTGGTCGCGATCCATCGCCCAGTAGCGGCCGGTGACGCTGGCGATGAATGCGCCAGGCGTGGTCGCGCAATGGGCACTGAGTTTCGCCAACGACGGTCCGGCGCTCTGCGGTGGCGTATCGCGGCCATCGAGGAAAGCATGCACGGCGATCGATCTGACGCCACAGCGCGCGGCGAGATCGAGCATCGCCAGCACGTGGTCTTCGTGACTGTGCACGCCGCCGGGCGAGAGCAGCCCGAGCACATGCAGGATGCCGCCGCGTGCGATGACCGCATTGCAGGCGCTGAGCAGACCCGGATTGGCGGCGAACGAGCCGTTGTGAATCGCCGCATCGATCCGCGTGAGGTCCTGGTACACCACGCGTCCGGCGCCGATGTTCATGTGGCCGACTTCGGAATTGCCCATCTGGCCGTCCGGCAGGCCCACCGCCAGTCCGTGGGTGGCGACCAGGGTGTGCGGACAATTCGCGAGCAGTCCGCGCCAGTGCGGCAGATCGGCCTGCGCCAGCGCGTTCCAGCGCGGATCGTCGCGCTGGCCCCAGCCGTCGAGGATCAGCAGCAGGATCGGCCGCGGCACGGGGGCGCTCGATGGATTGCTCATGCCCGGATTGTAGCCAGGCGCGGGCATCCATGACTTCCGGCAGTCCACGCGCATGTAAACGCTTGCGCACGGCTTTGCATCGGAGCCATGGTCACCCCCGCGATTACTGGAGAGTTCGTATGCGTAGCCTGATTCTGGTCGCTGCCTTAAGCCTTGCCCTGCCGGCGCTCGCGGCCGACGACATCAGCAAGGTCAATTCGAGTATCCGCATCGAGGCGGGCCGCGAGGCCGGCGATCTCGACACCGTCAATGGCAGCATTCGACTGGGAGAAGGCGCCAGCGCGCAGCAGGTCGAGACCGTCAACGGCGGCGTGCGTCTGGAGCGTGGCGCCAAGGCCGAGTCGGCCGAGACCGTCAACGGCGGCATCGAGCTGTCCGAGAACGCGATCGTCACTACCGAAGTCGAGGCGGTCAACGGCAGTATCGAACTCGCCCCGGGTGCCGAAACCGGCTCCGATGTAACCAATGTCAACGGTAGCATCAGCATCCGCGGCGCGCGCGTCGGCGGCCGCATCGAAACGGTCAGTGGCAACATCACGCTCAGCGAGGGTGCACGCGTGGTCGGCGGCATCAAGGTCGACAAGCCGAGCGGCTGGAGCTGGGGCAAGCAGCGCCCGCCGCGCATCGTGATCGGTCCCGACAGCGAGGTGGGTGGCGAGCTGGTGTTCGAGCGTGAGGTCGAGCTCTACGTGCATTCCAGCGCCAAGACCGGCGCGATCCGCGGCGCCGAGGCGATCCGCTACGACACGCCCACGCCGCCGAATTGACTGCGCCGAACCAAGCGAGCGACCGTACTTCATAACATCGAACTACGGCGCCGCGCACTAGACTCTGTGGCTGTCCGTCAGGAGTCACGCGTATGCGCCGTCTGCTCGTTCCGCTGTCCCTGCTCGCCCTGGTCGCATGCCAGCGCGAGCAGGCCACCACCCCGCCAACTGCTCCACCTGCAGCGGCCACGCCGGCGGCAGCGCCGGTTGCCGCCGATGCGCCGCAGCTGCCGCACGGTCCGCACACCTTCGATGCAGCGATCCGCGTCGAAGACCTCGCCGCGCATATCAAGACCCTGTCCTCCGACGAGTTCGAGGGGCGCTCGCCCGGCGGCATCGGCGAGCGCATGACCACGACGTATCTGAAGACCGAGTTCGAGCGGCTGGGCTTGAAGCCGGGCAATGGCGAGTCGTACTTCCAGGCCGTGCCGATGGTCGAGACCCGCGTGCAGCCGGGCGCTACGGCCAGCTTCAAGGTCGGCGAGCAGACCATCGCGCCCGCCTGGGGCGATCAAATCGTGCTCGGCACGCGCAATGGCCAGCCGCAGGTCGCGGTCGCTGCGAGCGAGCTGGTGTTCGTGGGCTACGGCGTCAACGCGCCGGAGTCGGATTGGAACGACTACGCGGGCATCGACGTCAAGGGCAAGACCGTGGTGATGCTGGTCAACGATCCAGGCTTCATCCGCAAGGATCCAGACCTGTTCAAGGGCATGGCGATGACTTACTACGGCCGCTGGACCTACAAGTTCGAGGAGGCCGCGCGGCAAGGTGCCATCGGCGCGATCATCGTGCACGATACCGAAGCGGCCTCGTACGGTTGGGAAGTGGTGCAGAACAGTTGGGGCGGACCATCGTTCGACTTGCCGACCAGCGAGGATCCCAACCTGCGTCTCGCATTCCAGGGCTGGATCCGCGGCGACGCGGCAACCGAACTGTTCTCCGCCGCCGGCCTGGATTTGCAGGAGCAGCGTCGCGCCGCCGACCAGCGCGGCTTCAAGGCCGTTGCGCTCAACGCCAGCGCAAGCGTGGCGTTCGACACGGTCGTGCGCACTGCCAGCTCGGACAACGTGCTCGCCCTGCTGCCGGGCAGCGAACGCCCCGATGAGGTGGTCGTGTTCATGGCGCACTGGGACCACCTCGGCCGCACGTTCTCGGCCCCCGATGGCGACAAGATCTTCAACGGTGCGGTCGACAACGCCACCGGAACCGCGGCAGTGCTGGAGATTGCCGAGGCCTTCGTGCGCGATGCGAGCAAGCCCAAGCGATCGATCCTGTTCTTCCTGCCCACGCTGGAAGAATCCGGCCTGCTCGGATCGCAATACTTCGCCGCGCACCCGACCGTGCCGCTGCGCAATCTCGTCGCGGGTCTGAACATGGATGCGCTGCCGGTACACGGCCGCGCCAAGGATTTTTCGGTGATCGGCTTTGGCCAGTCGAACCTCGATGCGATCCTGAGCGAGGTGCTCGCCACCCAGGATCGCGTGGCGGTGCCGGAGCCGACCCCGGAGAGCGGATTCTATTTCCGCTCCGATCACTTCAACTTCGCCCGCGTGGGCGTGCCGGCGCTCTACGGCCGCGGCGGATTCGACCTGCGCGGGGGCGGCGTGGAAGCCGGCAAGGCGATCGCTGCCGATTACACCGCCAAGCACTACCACAAGACCAGCGACGAGTTCGATCCGAACTGGGATCTGAGCGGCACGCTGGAGGATATCGCGGCCATCTACGCCGTCGGTCGCCGCATTGCCGACAGCGCCGAGCGACCGCAGTGGAGCGCCGATAGCGAGTTCCGCGCGGCCGACGAGGCGCGGATGAACACGCCCTGATGCAGCGTGCGCGGCAGTGCCGGCATCTCCGGCACTGCCGCGCGCACGCGCATCACGCCAGGCTGCGTGCTATCGCGTTGGCGGGCCCGGCAGCTGGATGGCAGCAGCCAGTTCGTGCGGCACTTCCATCAGCGACATGTGCCCGCAGTCGGGCAGCAGCACGATGCGCACGCCCGGCACGTAGCGGAACGCATCGACACTCGATGCATCGAGAATCCGGTCGCGTTCGCACCAGATCACGCTCAGCGGCGTCTTCAGCAGCGCCAGCTCGCGTTCGAGCTGGAAAGCCGCGTCGCCGCGGCGGATCACGTCGATGATCCGATCGTGGAACGCATGGTTGGCGACGTTGCGCGCGACCAGCTCGTCGACCACCCGCGGTGGCAGCCATGGTGGCTTCTCGAACAGCTCATGCAGCAGTCGATCCCAGCCTGCGCGGTCGTCGACGTTGAACGGCGTCTGCCCGGCCAACACGCGCTGGGCGAATTCGTTGGCGCGAAAACGCACGCCAGCCGAGGCGACCAGGACCAGCGCCGACAGCGATTCCGGATGGCGGGTTGCGAACACGCCGCTGATATGGCCGCCCATCGAATGTCCGATCACGATCGGTCGCTCCAGCTGTAGTGCGGCGATGAAATCGGCGAGGCGTCCGGCCTGCGCGGACACCCCGTAGTCGGCGCCATCGAGCCGCGTGGACGCACCCCAGCCGGGAAGGTCGACGGCAATCAGACGATGGCCTTCGAGGTACGGCATGGTCGGCAGCCAGTTCTCCTTGCTGCCGGAAAAGCCGTGCACCAGCACCACCGGCGGGCCGCTTCCCGCATCCAGATAGGCCCACTGGTGATCGCCGACGGTGACGCGGTGCTCGCTCGCACCCGCACGCCAGCGTTCGGCCGCGAAGCGCGCCTCGATCAACCATGCCGGCCTGAACTGGTACACGCACGCACCAGCAGCGGCGACAGGCAACAACAGCAGCAGCAATACGCGCAGGAATTTCTTCATGGGGATCGGAACCGACGGCGAACGAAGGGATACGCAACAGCGCCCAGCAGGATCCCGGTACCGGGAAACAGCAGCGGGCGCGCCGCGTCCATGCCCAGTGCAAGGGCGGCCACGCCGATCAGCAGCAGCTTGCACGCCAAACCGCAGGCCAGCGAGATCGCGAGCACCTTGCCCATCTGTGCTTCCGCCATCAGCCGGCGCGGTAGTCAAGCACGGCGTCGACCGCAGCCTGCGTGACCGGGTGGTAGCTGTCGCGGATGCGCGCATACAGCGCGCTGGCCCAGGCCTTGTCGGCCGGGCGCTTTGCCAGCGCCTCGAACAGCGGTGCAACGAACTTGCGCCGACCGACCGTGCTCAGGAATCGCTCCAGCGGCGCACGCACCGGCGCATGGCCCGCGCGGATGCCGGCCAGGTACCAGCGGAACGCGATCTCGCTGTTGGTTGCCTGCGACAGCTTGAACGCATCATCCAGCGCTGCGATCTGCGCGAGGCTGGTGTCATCGCCGAGCGCGTTGAGAAAATGCAGCCACTCCTGCGTGCTCCAGCGCTCGCTACCGAACTGCGCCGGGGTACGCTCGCCGGCAAGCCACGCTGCGCGCGTTGCATCTATCGCCGACAGACGCTCCGACACTGCCTTGCGCGCGCCGGCCGGAATGCCCGGCCGATTGAGCCACTCGTCGAGCTCGGCGGCGGGCATCGCCTCGGGATGGGTGGTCAGCAGCTTGGCCTGCAGGTAGTCGACAAAATCTTTGCTGTCCACGCTGCGGAACGCGTGCGCGTCGAACCAGCCGCGCAGGAACGGATCGAACACCTCGCGGCCGACCCGCTGCTCGATGGTGCGCAGGAACCACGCGCCCTTTTCGTAGGGCACGCCGGAGAACACCGCATCGGGATCCTCATCGACGCGGCCGGGAATCAGCGACTGCAGATGCGGCGCCAGCTCGCGCATCTGTTCCAGCAGCTCGGTCTGGCCAACGCGCTGCTCCATCAGGGCGCGATCGACGCCATACAGCGATTCCTGGATGCGGTTCTCGACGTAGGTCGTGAATCCTTCATTGAGCCAGAAATCCGCCCACGATGCGTTGGTGACCAGATTGCCCGACCACGAATGCGCCAGCTCATGCGCAATCAGCGCCACCAGCGAGCGATCGCCGGCCAGCACCGTCGGGGTGATGAACGACAGCCGCGGATTCTCCATGCCGCCGTACGGAAACGACGGCGGCAGGATCAGCAGGTCGTAGCGTTCCCAGCGGTAGGGCCCGAACAGTGCTTCCGCGATGGCGATCATCTTTTCGGTGTCGGCGAACTCAGCTACCGATGCGGCCAGCCGGCCCGGCTCGGACCAGATCGTGGTGCGCGGGCCGACATCCTGGTGCCCGATCTCGCCGATCGCGATCGCCAGCAGGTACGAAGGGATCGGCTGGGGCATCACGAACCGGAAGCCGCCGCGGCCATCCTGCGCGGGATCGTTGTTGGCGCTCATCAGCACGCGCAGCCCTTCGGGTGCGGTGATGCGTGCGCTGTAGGGAATGCGCACCGCCGGCGTGTCCTGCAGCGGCACCCATGAGCGTGCGTGGATCGCCTGCGATTGGCTGAACATGAACGGCCGCGTCTTGCCGAGTGTCTGCGCGGGATTGAGCCACTGCAGACCGGAGGCCTGCGGCGAGCTGCGGTAATAGATACGGACCTTGCCAGGCTGCGCGGGGGTCTGGATGCGCAACTGGCTGCCGCGCATCGGATCGCGTGCGGCGAGCGTAAAGCGCGCCGGTTTCCACACCGACTGCGCATCCAGCGCCAGCACGCGCTCGATGTGCAGATCGCGCGTATCAAGATCCAGCGTATGCGCCTTCGGATCGCGCCAGTCGAGGCTGAGCTCGGCGAAGCCGCGCAGGATGCGCGCCTCGAAATCGGCGTTCAGGTCCAGATGCAGATGGGTCGCGCGCACCTGCTCGTAGCGGGCATAGCTGTGCGGGTCCTGGGCGACGGCCGAGGTGGCGACAACGAACAGCAGCAGGGCAAGCAAGCGCATGGTTTGGCTCCGCAGTCGAACGCGAATCCTACGGCATGCCGCGCGCGGCCGCGCAAGATCTGTGTAGCGGGTTCCTAAACTCGATATCCGGAATGGATCGCGACAATGCCGCCGCTGAGGTTGCGATAGCCGGCGCGTGCGAAGCCTGCGGACTCCAGCATGGCCTTGAGCGTGTCCTGATCGGGGTGTTTGCGGATCGACTCGGCGAGGTAGCGGTAGCTGGGCTCGTCGCGCGCGATGATGCCGCCGATCCGCGGCAGGACCTGGAACGAATACAGGTCGTAGAGCGGCTTGAGCGGCGCGATCTGCACCTGCGAGAACTCCAGCACCAGCGCCCGGCCACCGGGCTTGAGCACGCGATACATCTCGCGCAGCGCGGCGTCCTTGTCGGTGACGTTGCGCAGTCCGAACGCGATGGTGACCAGGTCCACGCAGCGATCGGGCAGCGGAATCGCCTGCGCGTCGACCTGCACGCAGTCGACGTTGCCGGTCACGCCCTCATCGAGCAGGCGGTCGCGGCCGGCATTCAGCATGGCCGCGTTGATGTCGGTCAGCAGCACCTGGCCTTTCTTGCCCACGGCGCGCGCCATCAGGATCGCAATATCGCCGGTGCCGCCGGCGAGATCGAGCACGCGATCGCCGCCGCGTACGCCGCTGGTGGCCACGAAATGCCGCTTCCAGAGTCGATGTACGCCGAGCGACATCAGGTCGTTCATCAGGTCGTACTTGCCGGCCACCGAGGTGAACACCTCGCCGACCAGCTTCGCCTTGTCGGCAGCCGGGACTTCGCGATAGCCGAAATGCGTCTTGTCGTCGCTCATCGGCCTATTGTACGCGCGCGCGGCTGGCGGATGCGGCACGCATCAGCGTGGCTCAGGTCGGATCGCGGCTGGCGCCGGCGGCCTGTAGCTGATCGAGGTAGCTCTGCCAGTGCTGTTCGAGCCGTGCGCCCAGATCGTGCAGCATGCCCCAGCTGAAGATGCCGGTTTTGTGTCCGTCGTCGAACTCCAGCAGCACCGCGTAGTTGCCGATCGGACTGATCGCGCGGATGTTCACGTGGCGCTTGCCGACCTGCAGGATGCGCTGCCCGGGTCCGTGGCCCATCACCTCGGCGCTGGGCGAATACACGCGCAACAGTTCGCACGGCAGGCGAAATGTCTGACCGCTGTCGAAGCTCAGCTCCAGCGCGTGCGAGGCCTTGTGCAGCACAATGTTGGTCGGCCGCGGACCGCTCACTACCGCGTGCACCGCTGGCAATCGGCAATCACCGCCGCACGGTCAATGCAGCGACCCCTGGTCGCGCGAGAACGGCCGGATGTCGTCCGGCGGGCTGCCGGCGACCTGGGCCAGCGCCTCGTGGTAGGGACCGCGGAACGCGACGGCGCTGACTTCCTCGAAGCCGAAAAAGCTCTGCTCGCGCAGCCACTCGGCATCGGGGGTGATTTCCTGCAGCAGGAATCCGTCCGACTCGAAGCCGAGCAGGCGCCCGACGTAGCAGATCTCGTCCTCGCCCTCGGTATCGACATGCACGGCGACTACGGCGGCGTTGGCAGCCGCCGAGCGCACCGCGCCCTCGACATCGTCGAGCTGGAAATCGGCCGGCCACTGCGGCGTGATCTGTTTCATCGCCATCGCCTTGACCAGGAAGCTGGCGTTCTTGTCCGGCACTTCGATCTCGGTGATGTCGCGGTGGCGCAGCGCATAGATGCCATCGAAGCCGATGTAGTCGCCCAGCGCCCACAGCAGGAAGAACTCCTTGCCCATGCCGACCACGAAGCCGGTGAAGCTGGCGACCTCGTGCTCGGCGCGCCACAGGCGCACCATCGCGCCGCTCTCGTGGGCCTCGCGCAACTTGGCGCGCACGCCACGCTGCTTCATCTCGACGATCTTGCTCATGTCCGTATTGTCCCACAGTTGACGGCACCGGGTTCTGCGCGCGCCCACCCGCGCGTCGGCATCAGAGGATGTAGCGACTCAAATCCTCGTTGCGCACCAGGTTCTCGAGATTGCGGTTGACGTAGTCGGCATCGATGATCACCTTTGCACCGGCGCGATCCGGCGCTTCGAACGACAGGCCGTCGAGCAGCCGTTCGAGGATGGTCGACAGGCGCCGCGCGCCGATGTTCTCCTGCCGTTCGTTGACCTGCTGGGCCATCTCGGCGATGCGCAGCACGGCATCGTCGGTGAACGTAAGCTCGACGCCCTCGGTGCCGAGCAGGGCCTCGTACTGGCGGGTGAGTGCTGCGCGCGGCTCGGTCAGGATGCGGCGGAAATCGTCCACGCCCAGCGCGGTGAGCTCGACGCGGATCGGAAACCGTCCCTGCAGTTCAGGAATCAGGTCGGAGGGCTTGGCGATGGCAAAAGCACCGGAGGCTATGAACAGCACATGGTCGGTCTTGACCGGGCCGTACTTGGTCGACACCGTGGAGCCCTCCACGATCGGCAACAGGTCGCGCTGCACGCCCTCGCGACTGACGCCGGCACCGCCCCAGTCGGAGCGCTGGCAAACCTTGTCGATCTCGTCGATGAACACGATGCCGTTCTGCTCGGCGGCCTGCAGCGCCTGCTGGCGGATTTCATCCTCATTGAGCAGCCGGCCGGCCTCTTCTTCGAGCAGCAGCGGGCGCGCCGCGCGGATCGGCAGCTTGCGCTTGACGGCGCGCTGGCCGGACATCTGCTGGAACATGCCCTTGAGTTGCTGGGTCATCTCCTCCATGCCGGGCGGGGCGACGAGATCGACGCCGGAAGCAGACGCCACTTCGAACTCGATCTCGCGCTCGTCGAGCTTGCCGGCGCGCAGCATCTCGCGAAACTTCTCGCGGGTGCCGGAGTCTTCGGCGGAGGCTGGTGGTTCTTCGCCCCACACGCGCACCGCGCGCGGACGCGGCAGCAGCGCATCGAGTATGCGCTCCTCGGTGTTGCGCTCGGCCGCGTCGCGCACCCGCAGCTTGGCCTGGTCGCGCACCATCTTGACCGCCGCGTCCATCAGGTCGCGCACGATGGTGTCGACATCCTTGCCGACATACCCCACTTCGGTGAACTTGGTCGCCTCGACCTTGACGAAGGGTGCTGCCGCCAACGCGGCCAGTCGACGCGCGATCTCGGTCTTGCCGACCCCGGTGGGACCGATCATCAGGATGTTCTTCGGCGTGACTTCATCGCGCAGGGCCGGATCCAGACGCATCCGGCGCCAGCGATTGCGCAACGCGATCGCCACCGCACGCTTGGCCGATTGCTGGCCCACGATGTGGCGGTCGAGTTCAGCGACGATCTCGCGGGGAGTCATGGAGTCCATCGGTACGGGGTCCTTGGGCACACTGGAGCGGAAACCGGGCAAGCGAATGGCGAATGGCAAACAGGAAGCAGCGTTGGGCTGGCGGGCTTTTCCATTCGCCATTTGCCATTCGCCATTCGCCCAAGAATCACAGCTCCTCGATCGTCACGTTATGGTTCGTATAGATGCAGATATCGCCGGCGATCTTCAGCGCGCGCTCGACGATCTCGCGCGGCTGCAGTTCGGTGTTTTCCAGTAGCGCCTTGGCGGCTGCCAGTGCGAACGGGCCGCCGGATCCGATCGCGATCAGTCCGTGCTCGGGTTCGAGCACGTCGCCGTTGCCGGAGATCACCAGCGAAGCCGTGCGATCGGCGACTGCGAGCATCGCTTCAAGACGGCCGAGCCGACGGTCGGTGCGCCATTCCTTGGCCAGCTCGACCGCCGCGCGGGTCAGCTGCCCACCGTGGCGCTCGAGCTTCTGCTCGAACAGCTCGAACAGGGTGAATGCATCGGCGGTGGCGCCGGCAAAGCCTGCGATTACATCGCCGTTGCCGAGCCGGCGCAGCTTGCGCGCATTGGCTTTCATCACGGTATTGCCCAGCGTCACCTGGCCGTCGCCGCCGATCACGACGCGGTCGCCGCGGCGCACGGAGACAATGGTGGTGGCGTGGAAGGATTCGAGGGCCATGGCAACTCCAGCGTGAGGGTTCTAGATAGGGCCATCGCGGGCGTTTGCAAGCCAGCCCATGCCGCCAGCATCGCCGCCGCGGTCGGAAACTGCCGTGCAAGCAGCCGGAACGACCGATGGAAAGGCTGCATGAAGTGCCGTGGCAATCGAAACCGCGCGCCCGTCCCATCCAGCAAGCCCGGTCGACCCAGACTCAGGCCAGCCCCATCTTGGCCGATGCAATCAGCAGCACCACGCCCAACGTACGCCGCAACGCTGTAACCGAAAGCACGCATGTACCCAACTGGGTGCCGAGCAGCGCGCCGAGCGCTACGGCCGCCAGCCACAGCGGAAGCGCTGCGGGCAGTTGATCGAGCACGACGGTCTGTCCAAGCAACCCGGCGATGGAATTGACCAGCACGAATGGCGCGGTCACTGCGGCCGCTTGGCGTGTCGCCACCCAGCCGGAGAACAGCAGGATCGGGGTCAGGAAGATTCCGCCGCCGGTGCCGGTCAGGCCCGCAAGCGTGCCGATCAGTGCGCCGATCAACAGGCCATGACCGACCGGCACTCCCGTCGCGGTGTGCTGGCCTTCGACTTCGGCCCCGGCGTGTGCACGCGCGATCAGCTGCACGCCGCCGATCGCGAGCACGCTGGCCACCAGCAGCTTGTAGGTCGCTGCCGGCAACTGCAGCGATCCGGCCAGGAACGCGCACGGAATCGACGCCAGCGCGAACGGCCAGAAGCTCGCCCACCGGAACAGCCCGGCGCGGGCGAAGCGCCAGGTGCCGATGCTGGCTACCAGCACGTTGAGCGCGAGCGCTGTCGGCCGCATCAGCAGCGGCGACATCGACAGCAGGCCCATGACCGCAAGATAGCCGGATGCGCCCGCATGGCCGACGCTGGAGAACAGCGCGGCGACCAGGAAAAAAATCGCGGCGAGCAGCCAGTCGTCGATCGGCATGGCGGTGGCGACAGTCGGCGCGCGATCCTCAGCGCCGCTTTGCGCGCGGATGCGCCGAGTCGTAGACCTTGGCCAGATGCTGGAAATCCAAATGGGTGTAGATCTGGGTGGTGGCGATGTCGGCATGGCCGAGCATCTCCTGCACCGCACGCAGGTTGCCGCTGGATTCGAGCAGGTGGCTGGCGCAGGAGTGCCGCAGCAGATGCGGGTGCACGCGCTTCCACAGACCCTGGCGCTGGGCCAGCGTCTTCAGGCGCGCCTGCACGCCGCGCGCGCTGATCGCAGCACCACCACGGCCGGGAAACACCGGCGCATCGAGTGCGGCACTGGACTCGGACTTCCACGCGCGCAGCGCCTCGCGCGCCTGTCGCCCCACCGGCACCACGCGGGTCTTGCCGCCCTTGCCATCGACGCGCACGAGGCCATCATCCAGATCGAGATTGCCCCAGCGCAAGGTGGTCAGTTCGCTCAGGCGCAGGGCCGATGAGTAGAACAACTCCAGCATGGCGCGATCGCGCGCGGCGATGCCTGCACCCTGCGGAAGTTCGAGGAAGGCGCCCATCTCGTCGGCATCCAGCACGTTGGGCAGCTTGCGCGGGGCGCGCGGGGCGCGCACGCCGTCGGCGGGATTGGCGCGCACAAGACCCTCGCGAAGCTGCCAGCGAAAGAAGCTGCGGATCGCCGACAAACGCCGCGCCAGCGACTTCGGCGATTGCCCGTCGCGATGCTCGGCGGCAATGAAGCTGCGCAGGCGCTCGGCGCTGACCGCGTCCCAACCCCGCGTCGGATCGCTGTCGATCGCCTGCGCCAGCCGACCGATATCGTCACGATAGGCGTCGATGGTGCGTGGCGAGAGTCGCCGTTCGACCGCCAGATGATCGAGGAACCGCTCGGCGAGTGCGCGGCGCTCGCTCACGCCGGATCGAATCGCGCGAGTGCCGCACCGATCGCATCGGCAATGAGCTTGAGGAACATGGTGCCCATTCCCGGATGGAAGCGATTGGCATCGGTGCTGCCGACCGCGATCAGTCCGCGTCCCGGAATCGGCATCAGGACGGTCGATTTGACGTCTGCCGCACGCGCGCCGAACAGCGCTTCGAGCTTCTCCGCATTGAGCCGTCCGCACAGCGGTTCGCTGCGCGTGCTGACATCGAGCAGGGGCCGCATGGCGCGATCTTCCAGGGCGGCTACCAGCAGCCACTCGGCCTGCTCGAGATCGGCCGGCGCGTCGAACAGCACCACCCGCACCAGATCGGATGCCAGGTCCTCATTGAGCGTGGCAACCACCCGCCGCAGGGTCTCGGCCAGCGAAGCTGCGCGCATCAGGGCCAGGGTCAGCGCGTGCACGCGCACCACCAGTTGCTCGTTCTCGGAGGCGATCGCGATCAACTCTTGCAAGCGGCGATTCAGCGCACGGTTCTTGTCGCGCAGCACTTCCAGCTGGTAGCTGGCCAGGGAGGTGGTGTCGCCGAGCTGGCGCGGCATCTTCAGCACCAGCGCGAGATCGGGAAACTCGATCAGGAATTCGGTATTGCGGCGCAGGAAGCTGGCCACTTCCAGCTCGCTGAGCTCGCGCTTGGCGGGAAGATCGCTCATGGGTTCCAGGTTCCTTCGAAAACGAATGCAGCAGGACCGGTCATCGACAGTGGCGTATCCGCGCCGGCCCATTCGATGATCAGGGTGCCGCCCGGCAGTGTAACGGTCAGCGGGGAGGCCACGCGCCCGCGGCGGATCAGGATCGCCGCGGCCGCACACGCGCCGCTGCCGCAGGCGAGGGTCTCGCCGACACCGCGCTCGAACACGCGCAGACGGATGGAATGCCGATCGACCACTTCGGCGAAGCCGACATTGGCGCGATCGGGGAACTGCCGATGGCGTTCGATCAACGGCCCAAGCTGCGCGATCGGCGCGGTCGCAACCTCGTCGACCTCCAGCACCGCGTGCGGATTGCCCATCGAGGCCACGCCGATCCGAACCGGCCCACCGACGATCGACAACGGGTAATCGTCGGCTGCGGCGGCGACGACGAATGGCACGGTCTCTGGCGCGAACTGCGGCACGCCCATGTCCACGCGAATGCGGCCGTCAGCCAGGCGCTCGCACGCTACCGGTCCGACCGGACCGTCGAGTACCACCCGGCCGCGGATCGGCGCGTCGCGGTGCAGCCACGCCACCAGACAGCGCACGCCGTTGCCGCACTGGCGTGCCGCACTGCCGTCGCTGTTGTAAATGCCGTAGGCGGCAAGACTGCCGGGCGCACGCGGATCCTCGACGGTGAGCAACTGGTCGAAGCCGACACCGGTGTGGCGATCGGCGATAGCCTGCACCAGATCTGGCTCGAGCCGCGCACTGAGGCCGCGCCGATCCACCACGACGAAGTCATTGCCGATGCCGTGCATCTTGGAAAAGCGCATAACCATGCCCGCATTGTAGGGCCCGCGCCGTGTGCGGCGATCCGCCAGCATGACGTGCGCTAGGGCGTGGGAGCCTCGGCTGGCGCATCGGCCGGCGATTTCGCGGGCTGCACGGGTGCTGCCTCGGGCTCGGGCAACACCAGATCGCCCTTGGTGCCGCAGCCGGTCGAAAGCGCTGCGACCAGGATCAGCAGCGCCAGCCGCAGCCGCTTCATCGGCCGGAACCCGCTGGGCCGACCGCGATGCCGAGCTGATCGAGTACGAACGCGTATTCCTCGGCCGTCTCCTGAAAGCGCTGGAAACGGCCGGACTTGCCGCCGTGGCCGGCTTCCATGTTGATCCGGAACAGCAGCGGATTGCTGTCGGTCTTGAGCGTGCGCAGCTTCGCGACCCACTTGGCAGGCTCGAAGTACTGCACCTGCGAGTCCCACAGGCCAGTGGTGACCAGCATCGCCGGATAGGCCTTGCGCTCGACGTTGTCGTAGGGCGAGTACGACAGCATGTAGTCGTAGTAGGCCTTGTCCTTCGGGTTGCCCCACTCGTCGAACTCGTTGGTCGTGAGCGGGATCGACTCATCGAGCATGGTGGTGACCACATCGACATACGGCACATGGGCGATGATCGCGCGATACTTCTGCGGCGCGAGGTTGACCACCGCGCCCATCAGAAGGCCGCCGGCGCTGCCGCCCATCGCGACCACCCGATCCTTCGCTGCATAGCCTTCGCGCACCAGGAAATCGGTCACGTCGATGAAGTCGGTGAAGGTGTTCTTCTTGTTCAGCAGCCTGCCCTCGTCGTACCACTGGCGACCCATCTCCTGCCCGCCGCGGATGTGGGCGATGGCAAACACCACACCGCGATCGAGCAGGGACACGCGCGCGCTGGAGAACGTCGGGTCCATCGATGCGCCGTAGCTACCATAGGCGTACTGGTAGAGGGCTGCACTGCCGTCGCGCGCGAAGCCCTTGCGGTAGACGATCGATACCGGCACCTTGGTGCCGTCGCGCGCGGTGGCGAAGACGAACTCGCTGGCGTAGTTGGCGGGATCGAAACCTCCCAGCACCGGTTCGCGCTTCTTGAGCACCTTCGCACCGGTCGCCACGTCGAGGTCGTAGGTGCTGCCGGGCGTGGTCAGCGAGGTGTAGTAGTAGCGCAGGAATCCGCTGTCCGGTTCGGGGTTGTTGCCCAGGTAGGCCGTGTAGGGCTTCTCGCCGGATTCGATCACGCTGGATCGTGCGTCGGCCCAGCGCAGGATGCGCACCTGGCGCAGGCCGCCGGCGCGCTCGTTGACGGCGAGGAAGTCGCGGAACACCGACACTTCCTGCACGAAGGCGTCGTCGCGATGGGCGATGACGTCGCGCCACGCTTGGCGCGCGGCAACCTTCGCCATCGGCACACGCACCACGCGGAAGTTCTTCGCCTGCCAGTTGCTGCGCACGATCCAGTCGGCCCCGAAATCCTCGGCCCGGTACTCGTGGTCGCGCTCGCGCGGGATCAACACGGAGAACTTCAGTTCCGGATCGTTGGCATCGGCCACCCATTGTTCGGTCGACACCGTGCTCTGCAGGCCGATGACGATGAAGCGATCGCTGCGCGACTTGAACACACCCATGTAGAACGAGCGATCTTTTTCCTCATAGACCAGCGGATCGTTTGCGGGATTGGTGCCGAGTACGTGTTTGCGCACCTTGTGACCGAGCAGGGTCACGGGGTCCTTTTCGATGTACAGCAGCGTACGGTGGTCGTGCGCCCACGCCAGGCTCGCCTCGGCGTTGCGGAGTTCATCGGCGAGGATCTCGCCGCTGTCGAGGTTCTTGAAGCGCAGCACCCACTGGCGGCGACCGCTGGTGTCCTCGGCCCACGCGAGAATGCGGCCGTCGCGGGTGACTTCGGTATTGCCGATCTGGAAGAAAGCCTTGCCCTTGGCCAGCGCGTTGCCGTCGAGCAGCACCTGTTCGGGCGACGACGCATCGTCGCTGCCGTCGGCCTGCGCCTTGCGACGCGCGTAGATGGGGTACTCCTCGCCCTCGGCATAGCGCGTGTAGTACCACCAGCCGTTCTTGCGCTCCGGCACCGAGCTGTCGTCCTGTTTGACCCGCCCGACGATCTCGTCGAACAGCAGCTTCTGGCCCGGCTCGGTGTGCTTTAGCATCGCCTGCTTGTAGGCGTTTTCGGATTCCAGCCACGCCAGGAGCTTTGGATTCTTGCGCTCGTCGTCGCGCAGCCAATAGTACGGGTCCTCGCGGTCTCCGTGCGGCGAGCGAACCACGTGTGCAATCCGTTCGGCAACCGGCGGCAGCGGGCGGCCTTCGGCATCGCGCAGCAGCAGCGCACGCTCGACGCTGTCGCCGAACACCTCGGTGCGCTCGACGCCATCGGTGAACACACCCGCAGTGGCACTATCGGTCGCTGTCGCGGCGCGCTCGGCGGGCACCGCGCAAGCGGCCAGCAGACCAGTTGCCAGCGCTAAGGAGATCCAACGACAGGGTTTGAGGGACATGGGCAGGCTCGGGCGGCTGAAGCCGGGATTATAGCCCGACCGATCAATTCCCGGCACGGGCGGGCCCAAGCTTGTGCTGGTAGCGCCACGCGTCGGCGCCGTCGTCGTAGTAGGCCTCGCGCATGCCGATACGACGGTAGCCGCGCGCCACGTACATCGCGATGGCCTCTGCGTTGTCCTGACGCACTTCGAGGTTCAGGACCTGCGCGCCGCGGCGGCGCGCGCGGCGTTCGCAGGCACCGAGCAACGCAGAGCCCAAACCCATTCCGCGCGCAGAGGGATCGACGGCGATCGAGTACATCCGCCCGACTGCACTGCCGGAGCGGAACAGCACGACCGCGCTGCCGACCAGTGCCCGGTCGCGGTGGGCGACGAGTATCAGGTTGCTTGCACGAGCGAGATGCCGGCGGTACTGGCGCAGGCTCATGCGGTCGCCCGGAAAGCAGCGCAGCTCCAGCGCCGCGAGCGCCGCTGCATCGGCGGACCTGGCCAGTCGAATCGCGGGTTGCAGGGAAGCGGGCATGGCAGCACCCTAACCGGCCGGATCGGGCGCCTCAACCGCTATTCGATAGCGCGCGCCTGCCCATGGTGGACGCACATCGCCCATGCGACAATTTCTGCCCCCATGACCCCCCGCCAAGATCCCCATCCCAAGCACCATCCCCGCGCGGCGCGGGTTGAGCGCGCGTGAGCCGACTCTACATCGTGGTCGAAAAGGCCTCGGATTGGGGATCGTTCTATCCGTCCGACAATGTGATCACTGCGGTCGACTATCTCAAGCAGCCGATAGCAGACAGCGAGGAAGAGCGCACCCAGGTCATCAACCTGTGCCGAAGCTACAAGTACCTCGGCCTGGGCTACTACGTTTCGCTGTTGGCCGAGGCCCGCGGCCACCGCGTGATCCCGTCGGTACGCACCATCAACGATCTACGGCGACGCTCGATCTACGGCCTCGACATCGAGGACCTGAACCAGAAACTGACCCGCTTCCTGCCAGCCGAAGGTCGCGACACCACCGAGTTCGGCCTGCTGGTGTACTTCGGTACCACCAACTACGCACCGCTGGCCGACCTGACCCGACAGGTGTTCGACATCTTTCCTTGTCCGATCCTCAAGCTCGAGTTCGGGCGCCAGAAGGTGTGGCAGATCAGCGCGATCAAGCCCGGTGCATTGCATCCGTTGACGGATTCGCAGGAAGACGCCTTCGCGCAGGCGCTGGATGCGTTCAGCAAGAAGCTGTGGCGCACGCGCCGCCAGCGCAAGAAGTACCGCTACGACATCGCGATGCTGGCCGATCCCAACGAAGCCATGCCGCCGTCGAACAAGCGCGCTTTGAAGGCCTTCATTGAATCCGGCAAGGAGCTCGGCATCGAGGTCGATCCGGTGACCCGCAACGACTACCAGCGGCTGGCCGAATACGATGGCTTGTTCATCCGCGAAACCACGGTGCTGGACAACCACACCTACCGGTTTGCGATCAAGGCCGAAAAAGAAGACATGGTGGTGATCGACGATCCCACCTCGATACTGCGCTGCACCAACAAGATCTACCTTGCCGACCTGCTCAAGTCGCGCAAGCTGCCGACGCCCAAGACCGAGATCCTGTTCCGCGACGACGCCAAGCGCTTGGCCGAATTGCCCGATCGACTGGGATTCCCGATCGTGCTGAAGATTCCGGACGGTTCATTCTCACGCGGGATCGTCAAGGTCGAGGATGCCGCATCGCTCAAGCGCGAGGCCGAATTGTTGTTCCAGAGCACCTCGCTGGTGATCGCGCAGGAATTTCTCTACACCGCGTTCGACTGGCGGGTCGGCGTGCTCGATGGCGAGGCGCTCTACGCCTGCCAGTACTTCATGTCGCGCGGTCACTGGCAGATCTACAACCACGGCGCCGACAAGGGCCGCGAGCGCTCCGGCGGGTTCAAGACCCTGCCGGTGCGCGAAGCGCCGTCGGATGTGATCAAGCTGGCGCTGCGCGCGACCGCGCCGATCGGCAACAGCCTGTACGGCGTCGACATCAAGCAGACCAAAGACCGCGCGGTGATCATCGAGGTCAATGACAACCCCTCGATCGATGCCGGGGTCGAGGACGCCTATCTGGGCGAGGATCTGTACCGCCGGATCATGAACGAATTCGTGCGCCGCCTCGAACGCAAGCGTCTGGGTATCGCCGACTGAGCCGAATCAGGCGACCCTGCGCAAGATCCGTCGCGCCTGAGGACCGCGCCACGTGCGGCGACGCAGGATTCTGCGCGAGCCTGCCACTGCACTCGCGCAGCGACGAAAGCCATCCAGGGCCTCGACCTGCGCGAGTACGAGCAGCGGCGCGAACAGCAGCCAGAACGGCAGCCAGCCCAGGATCGGACCGACCTCGCGCGCCGACGGCAGCAACGCGAGGACCAACAAGCCCGCCACCAACCAGGCACGGCACACCGATACAGCCAGGCGGCGGGCTTCGGGCGACAGCCGGGATGGGCGTGCAATCGATCGATCGTGGTTCATGATGCGGCTCCTCGTGGGGAGCTCAGACTGGGCCGCGGTCGTCTCAGCGGCTGAGAACGGCGACGATCCGTGTGGGCCGGTCCAGACGTGCCGCGCGACCCGAGCATCTGCGACACGGTCGCACCCACGCCGGGGGACTGTTGCGACGCAGCGACCGGTTTTGTCAGACCTTGCGCGAATCGTAGGCAGTCAGTGCAAGCGTGAGCAGGATCTTGGCCTCCTCGCGCAGCGCGGGTGGCGCGATCACTTCGGCATCGGGGCCGTAGCGCAGCACGTCCATCAGCAGCTCCTTGGCGTTGGAGTACGGCACCCGCAGTTCGTAGCGGCCATCGGCAAGGAATCGACCCTCCTGTCGGGAATGCCAGTGCTCGTCGGCGACCCAGCGCGCGGCGCGTGCGGAGAACGCCACCGTCGCCCAGGCCTTCGGCGACCCGGCGAAGATGCCATAGGATCCCGCCAGGTGCTGGTCGAGCTCGGTTTCGGGAACATCAATGGCGGTAGCGTCAGCGGGTTGCGGCCCGGCGATCCGGTCGACCGCGAAACTTCTCAGGCCATTGCGGCCGTGATCCCAGGCATCGAGATACCAGTTCTCGCGATAGTGGGTCAGACGCTGCGGCGATACGCTGCGCTGGCCTTCGCTGCCGGAGGTTCGTGCGCGGTAGCGGAACATGAGCTGGCGACGCTCGAGCACGGCGGAGGCAACGCTGCGGAACACGGTTTCGTCCATGCGACGGATCGCACTGCCGGTGACCCGAATGCGTGCGAGCTCGTAGCGCTTGTCGCCCTCGGCGTTCGACAGCAGGCGTTCGATCCGCAGCTTCAGCGGCGCCAGTGCCGAGGACAGCACGCCTGGACCGGTCCGCGCGAGCATCTGGTGCACCGCCAGCAGCGCGTGCAGTTCTTCGCTGCTCAGCCACAGCCCGGGCAACTCGAAGCGCTCGGCCTCATCGCGGCTGTAACCGAACGCGTGGTTGTCGCTGTCGGTATCGATCGGCGCCCCAAGGCCATCGCGGAGGAAGGCGATGTCGCGATACAGGGTGGCGCGCGAGCAGCGCAGGTCTTCCTTGAGCCGGTCGAACGGCACCGGGTAGCGGGAGGTCTTCAGGATGCGATGCAGGGTGAGAATACGTTCGTAACGGTCCATGGCGTCGATCCTGCCACGATCTGCGCCTACCCGTGGTATCCGAGCAGCACAAAGTTCTCGCCGCTGGTTGCGCTGCGCAAAATGCCGGTGCGGGCAGGAGCATAAGTTTGCGTAAGGACACCCTCACCCGGTCGAGGCTGATTCCGTCGACGGCGAAGGCTGCACAGCGCGCTGTGCAAAATCATCGCTGGCTTGGGCAACAGGCGCAGTCGTGCGGCATACTTGGATGGTCCCGGACGGCGGCCATGACCGAAAAGCCCATCGACCTGCATCGCCCTGTCGGCGATTCATGCAAGACCACGACTTGCTACATGTGCGCGTGCCGGTGCGGGCGAGCCGGGCTTTCGCGCAGCACTGCTGCGCGCCGGCGAGCGCCCGGCCATGAATGGCCGGGCCGGATCAGCCGCGCCAGGGATGGCAGGCACGCGCCATGACCGAAAAGCCCATCGACCTGCATCGCCCTGTCGGCGATTCATGCAAGACCACGACTTGCTACATGTGCGCGTGCCGGTGCGGCATCCGTGTCCATCTGCGCAATGGCGAGGTGGTCTACATCGACGGCAATCGAGACCATCCGGTCAACCGCGGCGTGATCTGTGCCAAGGGCGCTGCTGGTGCGCAACAGCATCGTTCACCGGCTCGCCTGACCGCACCGCTGTTGCGGGTGGGCGAACGTGGCAGTGGGGAGTTTCGCGAGATCGGCTGGGATGAAGCGCTGGCGCTGGCAACGCGCTGGCTTGGCGACATTCGGCAGCGCAATCCGGATGAACTCGCATTCTTTACGGGGCGCGACCAGTCGCAGGCGCTGACCGGTTGGTGGGCGCAGCAGTTCGGCACCATCAACTACGCCGCCCACGGCGGCTTGTGCTCGGTGAACATGGCGGCTGCCGGGATGTACACACTTGGCAGCGCGTTCTGGGAGTTCGGCGAGCCTGACTGGGAACACACGCGCTACCTGATGCTGTGGGGCGTGGCGGAGGACCATGATTCCAACCCGCTCAAGCTGGGCCTGGGCAAGCTGAAGGGGCGCGGCGCGAAGATCGTCGCGATCAATCCCGTCAAGACCGGCTATGCAGCGATTGCCGACGAGTGGATCGGCATCCGCCCGGGCACCGATGGCCTGCTGATCGGCGCACTGATCCACGAACTGCTGCACGCCGATCGCATCGATCTCGAATTCCTGGTGCGCTACAGCAATGCGCACTGGCTGGTGATCGACGATCCCGGTGGCGCAGAGGATGGGTTGTTCGCCCGCGATGCGGACGGGCATCCACTGTGCGCGACGCGTAACCAGACGGGCGCTTCGATCCTGCAGCGCGCCGATGCGATCGATATCGCACCGCAAGTGGTCGGCGCAGTTTCGCTGGCGGATGGACGACGCGCAGCACCCGTATTCCAGCGCCTCGCAGAACGATTCACCGGCGACAGCTATGCGCCGACGCAGGCCGCAGCGCGCTGCGGAGTGCCTGCAACCACCATCCGACGCCTCGCGCGCGAGCTGGCCGCCGCTGCGTTCGACGCCCCGGTTCGGTTACCTGTGCCGTGGACGGACGTGCATGGTCGGCAGCACTCGCAGATGGTTGGGCGTCCGGTATCGATGCATGCGATGCGCGGCATCTCGGCGCACAGCAATGGATTCCAGACCTGTCGCATGCTGCACGTGTTGCAGCTGATCCTGGGCGCGATCGAAACCCCCGGCTCGTTCCGATTCCAGCCGCCTTATCCGAAGGGCGTTCCGCCTGCGAATCGTCCGGGCAAGACGCGGCGTGACAATGGCGCGCTGGATGCCGCGCCATTGGGCTTCCCGCAGTCGCCGGCCGATTTACTGGTTGATGCCGATGGAAGGCCGCGGCGCATCGACAAGGCGTTCAGCTGGGAATTCCCGCTCGCGGTGCATGGCATGCTGCACACGGTGATCCGCAATGCCCATGCAGGCGATCCACAGCGGATCGACACCCTGCTGATGTTCATGGCCAACATGAGCTGGAACTCGGCAATGGCCACGTCCGAGACCATGCGCATGCTGACCGACCGCGATCCGGTCAGCGGCGAGTACAAGATCCCGCGGATCATCTATTCCGACGCCTATGCCTCCGAGATGGTGTCGTACGCGGACCTGATTCTTCCGGATACGACGTATCTGGAGCGGCATGATGCGATCTCGCTGCTGGATCGGCCGATCTCGGATGCGGATGCAGCGATCGATGGCATCAGGCACCCGGTCGTGCAGCCAGCACGCGACGTGCGGCCATTCCAGAGTGTGCTGCTGGATCTAGGCGCACGACTTGGGCTTCCGGGCATGCTGCGCGAGGACGGCAGTGCGCGCTACCCGGATGGCTTTGCGCAGTACATGGTTGAGCACGAACGTAGCCCCGGCGTGGGTCTGCTGGCGGGCTGGCGGGGCGCCGATGGCACAATGCAGGGGGTTGGCCCGCCGAATCCCGATCAGCTCGACCGCTACGTGGCCAACGGCTGCTTCTTCCGCACCGAGATGCCTGCCGCCGCGCGCTACTTCAAAATGGCCAACCGCGACTATCTGGACTGGGCGCGGGGGATGGGTTTCGTCGGGTCCAATCGAGCGCAGGTGCTGGCGCTGTACGCCGAGCCCTTGCAACGGTTTCGTCTTGCAGCGCTCGGCCATGGCCCGATCCAACCGCCCGATCGCGAGCGCAAACGGGTCGCTACGTACTTCGATCCTCTGCCCTTGTGGTATGCGCCTTTCGAAGGCAGCCGCATCGATGCAGCGGTCTTTCCGTTGGCGGCCGTTACCCAGCGCCCGATGTTCCAATACCACGCATGGGGCTCGCAGAATCGCTGGCTGCGCCAGATCGCGGCGCGCAATTTTCTTTACGTGCACCCCGAAACCGCCGCCAGCCTCGGGCTGGAGAACGACGATTGGGCGGAGCTGTCATCGCACGTTGGCAGCATGACCGTACCGGTACGACACCATTCGGGTGTCGAGCCGGGCACCGTGTGGACGTGGAATGCGATCGGCAAGCGCCGGGGTTCGTGGGCGTTGCACGCCGATGCACCGGAAGGTCGCCGCGGGTTCCTGCTCAACCACCTGATTTCCGACCTGCTGCCGAAGGGCGGCGATGGCGACTACGCGAACGCCGATCCGATCACCGGCCAGGCAGCATGGTACGACCTGCGGGTCGGGCTGCGCCGGGTGTCCGAACCTGCCGGTGCGTTGAGCCTGCCGCAGTTCGCGACCTTGCCTCCCGCGTCCGGCCCGGTGCGCCGGTAGTGCAACGGTGCTGACCGCATGACGAGTCTACCTGCCCCGTCGAATCGCAAGCTCGGCCTGGTCATCGACCTCGACATCTGCGTCGGGTGTCATGCGTGCGCAGTGGCGTGCAAATCGTGGAATGAGCAGGGCCAGTTCGGCCCGCTTCCCGATGAATCACCCTATGGCCGGGATCCGATGGGCGTGTGGTTCAACCGAGTACATACCTACGAGGTCGAGGCGGGCAACCCGCTGCCGCCTGATGGCGCTTACGCGTCGCGCTTGGGTACGCCTCGGCCTGCGGCAGACGCGCGCAGCGGAACTACGGCTGCGCCGATCACGGTGCACTTCCCGCGCTCGTGCCTGCACTGCGAGCAACCAGATTGCGTGACTGTTTGTCCTACCGGCGCAAGCTACAAGCGGCCTGACGATGGCATCGTATTGATCGACGAGACCAAATGCATTGGCTGCAAACTGTGTTCGTGGGCGTGCCCCTATGGGGCCAGGGAGTACAGCGAAGTGCGTGGCGTGATGCAAAAGTGCACGCTGTGCGTCGACCGGATCTACAATCAGAACCTGGAGCCGGCGGATCGGCAGCCTGCATGCGTGCTGGCTTGCCCGACGCGAGCGCGCCACTTCGGCGACCTTGGCGACCACGACTCGCCGGTATCGCAACTGGTCGCCGAGCGCGGGGGGTTTGCCCTGCAACCTGAACTTGGTTACCTACCGGTCAATCGCTACCTGCCGCCGCGGGACCGCCGTGACGGCGGTCCTGCAGGCGAAGTGGCGGAAGAGGAGTTCAGTCGCAAGAACCTGTCGCCGTTGTTGCGGTGGGTCGATCGGATCCTGTCGCGCTGATGCGAACGCTTCCATCGCGGTGCGGCAGTCATCGCGGGATCGTCGCAGCCGAACCGATTGCCGCGCTCCGCCGGCGCTCCGGAGTCTTTGAGCCATGAATCCCGCGCTCTCGGTGCTGTTGTTCACCACCTTGTCGGGCGCGGGCCTGGGAGTACTGTTGTGGACCGGTGCGTTGCTCGCGTGGTCGCCTTCGCCGCTTGACCGTGCGCCAGCGCTTCTCGCCCTGTGCGTTGGCGTTCTATTGCTGGCGCTCGGCCTGGGATCGTCGTTCTTCCATCTCGGCCAGCCCTTGCGGGCATGGCGCGCATTCAGTCAATGGCGAACTTCCTGGCTGTCGCGCGAGGCCGTCGTCGCGCTGGCGACCCTGGTCGCTGCCAGCGTATGCGCACTAGCGCTTTGGCGCGGGAATCGCGGTGTTGCACTCCATCTGGGCAGCGCAGCGCTGGCGTCGATGGCCCTGCTGACCCTGATCGCCACCGCCGGAATCTATTCGAGCCTCAAGCCGATTCGGGCCTGGTGCAACGGGTTCGTGGCTCCGTTCCTGGTTTTCGCGGCGCTGTGGTCCGGCGGCTGTGTGCTCTGGCTGGTTCTGTCCGCGTACGGGATTGCAATTCCAGCGCCAGGAGTCTTGGCCTTGCTGCTCACTGCAGGCGCAGGCCTCGCCATCAAGCTGCGTTACTGGCGTTTCATCGACGCTGAAGTCGATGCGCCCGACGCTTCCCACGTTACCGGCCTCGGCCGAAACAGCGCGGTCCGTGCAGCGGAGTCCCCGCATACCGAGTCGAACTATCTGTTGCGCGAAATGGGCTTTGTCGTGGTCCGTCGGCACGCACAACGGCTACGGTCGATCAGCGTGGCCTGTGGTTTCATTATCCCGGCCGTTGGCCTGCTTGTTGCGCACTGGTTCGAAGGCATGTGGTCGCTGCTTGCTGTACCGGCATGTTTGGCTGTCATCGTCGGGATGTTCGTTGAGCGCTGGCTGTTCTTTGCGCAAGCACGGCATACCGTTGCTGGCTACTACGGCTGAGCTTCGTCGCTTTTTTCGGCTGGCCGCTTCGATGGCCACCGCCTATACCGAACTGCTTGGCGTCGGTCGAATGCCCGGACCTTCGGCGTCGCCGGCTAAGTGTAAGTCCGCGGAGGTTTGTTGCGCTCAAAGACAGTATCGCGATCGCGTTGTTGGTGCTTTCGGTGTCGCCGGCGATAGCCGGCGACCGGACCGACAAAGCGGAATTTTGCCTGGCGTTTGCTCGCGGCAATGCCGCCAGCGAGACGCTCTTGACTAACAACTTCATGGTCGGATTCTGAGCTTCGTTGCCCGCAGGCCGTTCCGACGACCAGCCTCAGTGCCGGGGGCGACGTCGTAGAATGGCGTCGGCCCCCTGTTCGATCAGATCGTGGGCAACCTTGGTACCGATCGCTTCTGCTTCATTCGCACCGCCGCCTTGTTGTGCTCGTAGCAAACTGCCGGTTTCCGGATCGCCGACCATGCCGGAAAGTGCGAGGCTGCCGGCGCTGTCGAGCGTGGCGAATCCGGCAATCGGTACATCGCAGCTGCCCTGCAAGACGCGATTCATCGCCCGCTCCGCGCTGACGCAGGTGGTCGTGTGCGGGTGGGCAAGGCCGGCAGTCAGCGCGTGCGAGCGTGGATCGTCTGCACGGGTCTCGATACCGATCGCACCCTGCGCGACTGCGGGCAGCCACTCCGGGGCGCTCAGCCGCGATCGGATGCGATGTTCGAATCCCAATCGGATCAGCCCTGCGCAAGCGAGGATGATGGCGTCGAATTCTCCCGCATCGAGTTTGGCGAGGCGGGTATTGACGTTGCCGCGCAGCTCGCTCACTGCAAGATCGGGGCGCGTGGCGCGCAGCAATGCCTGCCTGCGCAGCGACGACGTACCGACCCGTGCGCCGGTCGGGAGCTCGTCGAGGCGACTGTAATGGTTGGAGACCACCGCGTCGAAAGGATCGGCGCGTTCGAGGATCGCTGCGATCGAGAATCCCGACTCCAACAGCGTCGGCACGTCTTTCATCGAGTGGACGGCGATATCGGCCTCACCGGCTGCCATAGCGACCTCGAGTTCCTTCAGGAACAGGCCCTTGCCGCCGATCGCCGACAGCGGTCGGTCGAGTATCTGATCGCCACGGGTGGTCATCGGCAGAAGTTGTACCTCCAGTCCCGGATGCAGTGTGCGAAGTCGTGTAGCGACGTGTTCGGCTTGCCACAATGCAAGTGCGCTGCGACGGGTCGCGATTCGGATGGGACTCACGGAGTCAGATCTCGCGGACCAGCTTGCGTAGCGCCGGCAAGTTGCGGCGGCTTACTTCCAGCGGGGCGCTTGCGCCGCGCACGTCGGCAAATACGCGCCCATCGGGAACGCGCTGCAAGCCGCCGATGCGCTCGATCGCAAGCAAGCAGTTGCGGTGGATGCGTACGAACTTTTCCGAGAACTCGTCTTCCAATGCGCGCAGCGATTCTTCGATCAATACTTCGCCCCCTGTCCAGTGAACCACCACGTACTTGTCCTCGGCAAGGAAGTACAAAACCTCGTCGACCGGCACCAATTTGAGATTGCCGCGGATACGCGCGCAGATATGCGTGCGGCGCTGCTGGTTCGGCAGGTGCTCGGCGACTTCGCGAAAACGCTCTCCGGTGAAGCGCCGGGCTCGGTCCAGTGCTGCCGCGAGGCGCTCCTTGCGCACCGGTTTGACCAGATAGTCGACCGCGCTGGCCTCGAAGGCTGCCAGCGCATGATCGTCATAAGCGGTGCAGAACACCACCGCGGGCGGCTGCAGCAGGCTGCTGAGATGGCGCGCCACCTCCAGCCCGTCCATGACCGGCATCGAGATGTCCAGCAGTACGCACTCTGCCTGGCGCTCTTCGCAGAGCACAATCGCCTCCCTGCCATCCGACGCCATGGCTACCACTTCCGTGCCGCCGATCTCGGCCAACAAGGTCGCGATGCGGTCGCGGGCCAGCGGTTCATCGTCGGCGATCAGGACTCTCATGGGGCAGGCAGCATGATGATGACGCGATAGTAGTCCGGGCCCCGATCAACTTCCATATGCGCACTACCTCCGTAGTGGAAATCCAGGCGTCGGCGGACGTTGTCTAGCGCGGTTCCCGAGCCGCGACTTGCTGGCCCAATGGGCAGTCGCGGATTGTGGATCTCGATGCGGACGGCAGCATCGATTTGTTTGATGGCGATCCTGATTTCGCCGCCCCGCTGCAACGGCTGGATTCCGTGGAGTACAGCGTTCTCTACCAGCGGCTGGAGCAACAGTGAGGGCATCTCTCGCGGCTGCAAGGGATCGATCTCGATATGCACCCGGAGCCGCTCGCCAAGGCGCAGGCGCTCGATCGACAGATAGCGGGAGACCAGATCGATCTCATCTTCCAGAGTCGAGGGACGTTCGTCGTCGCGCAGTGCGGCTCGAAATAGATCGCTAAGGTCCTCGACTGCCGCTTCCGCGTCAGCCGGTCGCGTGCGGATCAGCCCCGCGATCGTGTTCATGCTGTTGAACAGGAAGTGCGGGCGGATTCGGGCCTGCAGTGCATCGAACTGCGCACGCGCGTTCGCCGCAACACCGCGACGCCATTGCGCAGTCACGTAGTAGTAGCGGAATGCGGCTGCACCCACCAAAACCGCCATACCAGCGATGCTTAAGGCGAATGAAAGCGGATCTGTGCCGTCCGGTATGGCATGCAATGCAAGGATGGCGTCGAACCAGACTGCAATTAGGCCGCCGGCTGCTGAAACGCAGGCGATCGCGCCGAGTCCCAAGGTGGCAGCCAGCGCGGTGGGCATCCTGCGCAGCCAACTTCTGGCAGCGCATAACAGCGCGAGATTGCACACACATACCCATTGCGTGAATACCGTGCCCACGGCAAGCGTGATTGGCGAGGCCAGCCAACGCCCGGTGGGCGCGATGTAGACGAACACCAGCACCACTTGGGCGAGCATCATGGTCGACAGCGCGACTGGAACCGTGCAGAACTGGGGCAGCCACGAGTCCTCATCGCGCGGCCGCATGCGACGGTCGATCAGCGACACGGCGTCGGCCAGACTTGAGCGTAAGTTGTGGAGCCGACAACCGAGATCTGCATGGGGAGCGCATCGTTCCGCTGCAAGCGAATTGCAGGCTAGCGGAAATGTGCGGCCTGAGCGACACCAAGGACTCGCCGACCTTTCCAGACAGTGCGTCCCCCAAAAGCCAAACCCCCGCAAAGTGATTGCGGGGGTTTGGGTTATTGCGTAAGGCCCCTGGCGGTGACCTACTCTTGCATGGCTTAAGCCACACTACCATTGGCGCTGGTGCGTTTCACTTCCGAGTTCGGGAAGGGATCGGGTGGTACCACACCGCTATGGCCGCCAGGGA
>Ga0209181_10001581_pt1 | contig 39344 bp, 26 predicted proteins | sample MAT05_FD_187208 | JGI IMG/M metagenome (GOLD analysis project Ga0209181, IMG submission 187208) | Freshwater microbial communities from Lake Fryxell liftoff mats and glacier meltwater in Antarctica - MAT-05 (SPAdes) (version 2) | ecosystem: Environmental > Aquatic > Freshwater > Ice > Liftoff... | reverse complement strand
GGCTGGAGCGCTTCTACGGCGCCATCGAGAAGACGGCCGGAACCATCGAGAGCTTCACCGAGAAGCAGGGGTTCCTTAACACGGTTTATGAGAAGTTCTTCCAGGGCTTCAGCGTCAAGGTGGCTGATACCAACGGAATCGTCTACACGCCGCAGTCGATCGTACGCTTCATGGTGCGGAGCGTGGACGATATTCTCAAGAAGGAGTTTGGCCGGTCGCTTGGCAGCAAGGGCGTGCATATCCTCGATCCTTTTTTTGGGACGGGGAACTTTCTGCTCCATGTGATGCGGCAGATCCCGAAAACGCAGCTCGCTTATAAGTACGAGCACGAGCTGCACGGGAACGAGGTGATGCTACTTCCCTATTACATCGCCTCAATGAACATCGAGCACGAATACAGCGAGATGATGGGGGAGTACAAGTCATTCGACGGACTGTGCCTGGTAGACACGTTTGAACTGGCGGAAGCACCGCAACCAGCTCTGTTCACGGCCCGCGTGGAGAGACAGCGGAAGTCGCCTATATTTGTCATCATGGGGAACCCGCCCTACAACGCAGGGCAAGAAGATGACAGCGATCGAAATCGGAATCGAAAATATCCGGAGGTAGACAGGCATATCTCCGACACTTACACGAAAGACTCGAACGCCATGCTCGTCAACGCCCTCGGTGATCCCTATGTGAGGGCCCTTAGGTGGGCGAGCGATCGAATCAAGGACTCTGGTGCTGGAGTCGTCGCCCTCGTCACCAACAGCAGCTTTGTGGAGAAGATCCCGTTCGACGGAGTTCGCAAGCATTTACGCCAAGACTACGATGCAATTTACTGCATCGATCTGGGTGGAGACGTTCGTAAGAATCCGAAGCTGTCAGGTACGAAGCACAATGTTTTTGGGGTCCAGGTCGGGATCTGCATCAGCTTCTTCATCCGGCATCCCCCGGAGGAACGCGCCCGCGGTGAGTCGGGCATATATTATGCGCGACTCGACGAGTTTGCGAGGCGCGAAGAAAAGCTGCGCTTCCTGGATGAGAAGAACACTTACGCGAATATTACTTGGCAATCACTCATTCCAGATGCGAAGCATAACTGGCTAACGGCGGGGCTTTGTGGCGACTTCGACGATCTGCTTGCGCTCGGGATCAAAAGCAGATCGCCGGGCAAAGCCGGAGGACAGTCGGTATTTGGCGCTGTCAGCAATGGGCCCAAAAGCAATAATGACCCCTATGTATACGACTTCTCGCGTTCGGTTCTCGAGCACCGGGTGAGGGGGATGGTTGCTGCCTACAACGCTGAATATGATCGGTGGAAAAGGAATGGAGATACGAAGGGCAATGTCGAGGATTTTCTCCGCGTTGACGTGGCCGTCCTCAAATGGATCCGGAGTACGCGGAAACACCTCGCCAGAGGTATCCAACCCCAATTCGAACCTCGACGGATTCGGCGTGGAGCTTATCGTCCGTTTTGCAAGCAGTGGTACTTTTTTGACGCGTGCTTCAACGAAGATCTGTACCAGTTCCCGCGCATCCTTCCCAGCCTGATCTCAGAATCCGAGAACCGAATCATCGTGGCGACCGGCCACTCACAGGTTCCGTTTTCATGCCAGATGCTCGCGGCCATCCCATGTGTAGACGTTGGCGGTCGCCCGTCACAGTGCTTTCCGTTTTATCTCTAGGACAAGGAGGGCAAAAATCGCCGCGAGAACATCACAGACTGGGCACTTGCTGAGTTTCATAAGCACTACATCGACAAGACCGTTACCAAGTGGGACATCTTTCACTACGTTTATGGTCTCCTCCATCACCCGGCTTATCGCGATAAATACCAGGCCAACCTCAAGCGCGAACTCCCACGCATCCCTTATGCACCGGACTTCCGAGCCTTTGTGAAGGCCGGTAAGCGCCTCGCCGAGATCCACATCGACTACGAGAAGCTCGACGAGTACCCGCTGAACCGCGTCGAGAACCCCGAAGAACCTCTGAGCTGGCGCGTGGAAAAGATGCGCCTGAGCAAGGATCGGGACGGCATCTTCTACAACGACTTTCTTGCTCTCGTGGGCATTCCGCCCGAGGTCTTCGAGTACCGCCTTGGCAACCGCTCGGCCCTGGAGTGGGTGATCGACCAGTATCAAGTCTTCACCGACAAGCGCTCTGGCATCACGAACGATCCCAGCCAGCTCGATGATCCGGAGTACATCGTCCGTCTTATCGGCCAGGTGATCACCGTGAGCCTCGAGACGGTCAAGATCGTTCGCAGCCTGCCACCGTGCGAAGAGGGCGGGCCCTCGGCGGAAGAAGCGCTCGCGAGTGCGAAGGCGCCGCCCGACGACGAGGCGGAGCCCGAGATGCCGCTGGAGCAGCCATCCCCGGCAAAGGAGCGGTCGACGCCGAAAGGGAAGAGTCAGGGGAAGGGCGCGGTACCCAAGGGATCAGCACGCGGGAGTGAAGCGAAGCCGGCGAAGGGGGCGAAGGCGAGACAGTAAGCGAACGGCGAGCCAGGAAGAGATGCTCTCTCGTGCTGCGCTGCTCGCCTTACAAGTCGAGAAGCAGACTACCAGATCACGATCCGGTACCGGACCGCCTGCCCTGGCGATGCCGCCCACTCCGCCATCTCCAGCCCGCGGCGGCCAGCGGGGAGAGCAGGAGGAGCATGCCCCACGGGGACGAGCGTCGCGGATCGAACGCGCACGTGGCTCCGGCGCCGGGCTCTTCACCCGTGCTCGCGCCCGCGCCCCCGCTCCCGCCCCCGCCCGCGCTGCCGGAGACGCACTCTCCAGCCTTGCAGACGGCGCCGGCACCGCAGATGTCCGAGCCCTCGTCAACGTCACCATCGCAGTCGTTGTCGAGCCCATCGCACGTCTCCGGGGTGGGCTCGCCAGGCGTACACAAGACAGGCTCCATGCACGTATCGGCCAGGCGCGCGCACATGCCGATGCCGCAGACTTCGCGCACGTTCTCGTCGATCCGCTGGTCGCAATCATCATCGATGTAATTGCATGTCTCGGTCGCGCCCGGGTGGACCTCGGGGTTTTCGTCGTCGCAATCGTCCTTGATCGGCGCGTAGCCGGGGGGCGGGCATTTCGCCATGACGCTCGCGCCGTTCACCCCGCCGTGGCCGTCACCGTCGCCGTCTTCATACTGCGGGGCGATCTCGAGGTTTTCGTCGATCTCACCGTCGCAGTCGTTGTCGAGCCCGTCGCAGAGCTCGGTGGCGTCGGGGTGAGTCTTGCCGTTGTTATCGTCGCAGTCGCCGCTCTTGGTGGAGTAGTAGGGAGGCGGCACGCAATCGTTGACCTGGTCGTCGGTGTACCCGTAGCCGTCGGCGTCGTGGTCGGCGTAATAGGTGGTGCCCTTGCACCCGTAGACGAACGAGAGCACGGCAGACGCTCCGCCGTCGCCCTTCGGTTTATTGTCGCCGTTGGCCGAGAGTCCCCAGAGCTTGAAGATGACCCCACCCGGCGTCTCCGGAGCGACCCACTTCAGCGTGAAGTGAACGGCGCCGTTGGTCGCCTGCTTCGGCGCGCTGTGGACGAGCTGCTTCTCGCTGACCAGGTGCGTGCCTTGCCCGCTGACGTTGACGAGCGTGCCCCGGCCATCGGTGAGGACATAGAGCCCCCCGGTGTTGCCGTTGACGGCCTTGATCGCCACGTCCAGCGTGACCGTGTCGCCGGGGGCCGGGCTCTCCGGGCTGAATTGCACCGAGATAGAGGGCTTGGCGCCCCCGCTATGGCAGCCGGTGCACCCGTCGACGGCGAACCCGTTCGAGTGCGCGTGGGCGGGCGACGCGGCGAGGGCGACCGTCAGCGCGGCGCTCACGGCGAGCGTGGAGGAAAAGAGCGGTGTTCTTCGCATAGGCTTCGGCGGACAGCCCAGCAGGTGCGGTGCGGTCTTGCAACCAGGATCCGCCGCGCGCGCCAAGAGGGTGGGCCCGAGGCTGCGCGCGGCCTATTGCACGGATATTGTGCATCACCCGGGTGTTGAAGAACCCCGGCTCCAGGATCACGACGTCGATCCCCAGCGACGCGAGATCGTTCCGATAGCCTTCGGCCATCATCTCCAACGCGCCCTTGGACGCGCAATAATGGGGGATGCTCGGCAACATGGTCCGGCCACCCATGCTGGAGACGAACGCGAGCACCCCGGATCCGCGCCGGCGCATGTGGGGCAGCACGGCGCGACAGAGGCGCTGCGGGCCGAGGTAGTTCGTCTCGACGAGGGTAGAGAAGCTCTCTGTCGCCCATGCGCGTAGGATTCATGTCTGGGGGCGGTGCTCGAGCGGGCTTGGGGCGGTGTTCGTCAGCGTCAGCGTCAGCGTCCACGTCCACGTCCACGTCCACGTCCACGTCCACGCGCATACGAGTAGCGACCCCTTGGAAATTTCGTCCTTCCGTTGCGAAACCATGTAACGTGAGGATGCACTCCATCGGGGGTGCATGAGGGAGAGCCGGTGGAAGCGATACAAGCAATCCGCGAGGTCTTGCAGGGGCGATACGAGGTCCTCTCGGAGCTCGGCGAGGGAGGCTTCGGCACCGTGTACAAGGCGCGGCAGCTCGCGACGGGGCAAGCCGTGGCCATCAAGGTGCTGCGCCTGCCCGAGGGCAGCTCGGTGCAGGCGCACGAGAAGCGCATCGCTCGCTTCCAGCGCGAGATGCAGATCTGCGCCCAGATGCACCACCCCAACATCGTCCGCCTCATGGACTCGGGGCAGGCGGAGGGCGGCGTCGTCTACTCCGTCTTCTCGTTCGTCCCCGGAAAGAACCTCGGCGAAGTCCTCGCCGAAGAGGGCGCCCTCGATCCGGTCGAGGCCCGCTACTTCATGATGCAGGCCCTCGACGCCCTCGCCTGCGCCCACGCCGAGAACGTCGTTCACCGCGATCTCAAGCCGGCGAACATCATGATCATCCCCACCGGCGCCCGACGCAACGCGCTGATCCTCGACTTCGGCATCGGCGCGCTCACGCAGGAGACCCGGCGCGAAGAGGGCGCGCGGCTGACGCTGACCAACGAGTCGATCGGCACCCCCTCGTACGCCGCGCCCGAGCAGCTCCGCGGGCTGCCGCTCACGCCGCGATCCGATCTCTACGCCTGGGGCCTCGTCTTCCTCGAGTGCCTCTCGGGCAAGCGCGTCGTCGACGGCGCGACCGTGGCCGAGGTCGTCTTCAAGCAGCTCTCGCCCGAGCCGATCCCCATCCCCGCGCACCTCGAAGGCCACCCGCTCGGGAACATCCTCCGCCGCGTCACGGCCAAGGATCCCGAGGCGCGCAACGCCACCGCCGCTTCGCTCATGCGCGATCTCGAGGCGTGCGACGTGAGCGGGCTGCGGCCGCGGACGCCGATGAAGCTCCAGGCGGCATCCTCCGCCGCGACGACAGCGACGATCGACATCGATGGCCTGGCGAAGAGCGGCCCCCGCTCGGCGCGGCTCGTCGAGGGCGAGCGCCGCCAGATCACCGCGGTGTGCTGCAGCCTCACCGCCAGGAGCCTCGGCTCCAAACCCCTCGACATGGAAGAGCTCGATCAGCTCCTCGGCGTCGAGCAAGAGGCCTGCATCGCCATCGCGCGGCGCTTCGACGGCCACGTCGCCGGCGCGCTCGGCGACTCGGTGCTCTTCTACTTCGGCTACCCCACCGCGCGCGAGGACGACGCCCGCCGCGCCGCCCGCGCCTCGCTCGCGATGATCGCCGAGGTCGCCCGCGCGCAGCCGGCCCTCGAAGCCGATCGCAAGGTGCGCGTCGAGCTCCGCGTCGGCATCCACACCGGCCTCGTCGTCGCGCGCGAGCTGCGCGATCCCACGCTCAGCGGCCTCGGCTACGTCGTCGGCGGGACACCGAAGCTCGCGTCTCGCCTCGGGCCGCTCGCGGAGCCCGGGAGCATCCTCGTCAGCGGCGGCACCCAGCGCCTGCTCCGCAAAGAGTTCGTCTTCGACGAGTCGCCGATCCGCATCAACGACGACTCCACCGCGCCGGTGGAGATCTTCGTGCTGCGCGAGGGCGACCCCTCCGCGGGCTTCCACGAGGTGCCCCTCGTCGGCCGCGCGCAGGAGCTGGTGACGCTGCTCGATCGCTGGGAGCGCGTCCGCGGCGGCTCTGGCCAGGCCATCCTCATCGGCGGCGAGCCCGGCATCGGCAAGTCCCGCATGGCCCGCGAGCTCGCCGAGCGCATCGGCGACGAACAGCACACCTGGCTCGAGTGCCGCTGCACGCCCGACAGCGCCAACAGCGCGTTCTACCCCATCGTCGATCTCCTCGATCGCCTCCTCGATCCCACGCGCGAGGTGAAGCCCGACACGAAGATCGACAAGCTCGAAGCGCTGCTCTCGCTCTACGGCTTCGAGCTCCCCGAGGCGATGCCGCTCTTCGCGCCGCTGCTGTCGATCACCTTCACGAAGAAGTGGGCCCCGCTCGATGTCTCGCCGCAGAAGCAGCGCGAGCTGACGCGCAACGCGGTGCTCGCGCTGCTCTTCGAGATGGCCGAGAAGGCGCCCGTCGCGCTGCTGATCGAGGACCTCCACTGGGCTGATCCGAGCACCATCGAGCTGCTCGGCCAGCTCGTCGCCGAGGTGGGCTCGGCCCGCGTCCTCGCGCTCTTCACCGCGCGCCCCGAGCTCACGCCGCCGTGGTCGCCGGCGGCGGTGCTCCAGATCCAGCTCAGCCGCTTCGGCCGATCCGAAGTCGAGCAGATGGCCGCGAAGATCACCCATGGACGCCCGCTGCCGGCCGAGGTGCTCGAGCAGATCGCGAGCCGCACCGACGGCGTCCCGTTCTTCGTCGAAGAGCTGGTCTTGAGCCTGATCGAGACCGGCGCGCTGATCGAAAACGAGGGCCGCTACGCGCTGGCGAAGCCGCTCTCCGAGGTGGCGATCCCCGCCACGCTGCGCGACTCGCTCATGGCGCGCCTCGATCGGCTCGGCCGCGCCAAGGAGACGGCGCAGCTCGCCGCGGCGATCGGGCGTGAGTTCACCTTCGAGCTGCTGCGCGCAATCAGCCCGCTCCGCGAAGCGGAGGCGCAGGAAGATCTCGACCGGCTCGTGGCCGCAGAGCTGGTGTACCGCAAGCGGCGGCTGAAGAACCCGGCGTACTTCTTCAAGCACGCCCTGGTCCGCGACGCGGCCTACGAGTCGATGCTCAAGCGCTCGCGCGAGCAGGTCCACGCGCGGATCGCCAGGGCCCTGGAAGAGAAGTTTCCCGAGCTCTCGGCGGAGCGGCCTGATCTCCTCGCCTTCCACCATGCCGCGGCGGAGCAGAAGCGCGAGGCCATTGGCTACGCGCAGAAGGCTTCGCTCGGAGCGCTGATGCGATCCGCGAACACGGAGGCGGTCTCCCACGCGACCCAGGCGATCGAGTGGGTCGGCGCCCTCGACGACGCGGGGGAACGAGCGACCGCGGAGCTGGCGCTCAACGGCCTCATCTGCCCGGCGCTGATGTCGGCGAGCGGCTGGACCGACCCGCGGATCAAGACCACAGCGGACCGTTCGCTGGAGCTGCTCGAGGTGGTCGGCGACAGCGTCCACACGCTTCAGGTCCTCTGGACGCTGATGCTGTATCATCATGTCGGGGGGCGCGATCGCAGCACAGCCCGCTCTCTCGCGGATCGTATTCTCGCGCTAACGACGCAAGGTGAGGACCTCGGCCAGCAGGCCGCAGCCCACGCGGCCGTGGCCAACTGCATGTGGATAGATGGCGAGCCGCTCGCAGTGGAGCACTTCGAGCGCGTGATCGCTCTCTACGATCCAGTGCGGGATCGCGATCACGGCTATATCTACGGCCAGGACACGCGAGAGTGGGCCTGTAGCTCGTACAGCTACCTCCTCTGGTGTCTCGGCCAGACCGATCGTGCCCTCGAGATGGCGTTGTCGAACCTCGCGTGGGCGCGCGAGCTGAACCACGCGGGCAGCATCGCCATCGCCTCGCTGTTCGTCATCAGCCAGCACTGCGAGCGCGATGAGCGAGACGCCGTGGCGACGTGCTTCAAGCAGGTGCAATCGCTGGCGGACCGCCATGGGCTGCCAGCGCACCTGGCCTACGCCGGAATCATCAATGGCTGGGCGGTCGGAGATGCGGAGAGCGCCAAGAAGCACCTCGCCGTGCTCGAGATGGTGGGCAGCGAGCTCGCGCTGTCATTCTATCGTGCGCTGGTCGCCAGGGCCGACGCCGAGGCCGGGCGTCACGATCTGGCGCTCGAGCGCATCCGTCGCTGCCGGGCGAGCGCTGAAAAGGCGAACGAGCGCTACTATCTTTCAATGCTCCATTGCTTCGAAGGGGTGTACGAGCTAGCCTGCGATCCCACCGCGACGTCGAGCGCGGAGGCCCACTTCCGGCGCGCCATCACCGAAGCTCAATCGCGCAGCGAGAAGATGCACGAGCTGCGCGCCACAGCGCACCTCTGCCAGCTCCTCCAGAAGCGCGGGGACGTAGACAAGGCGAGAGGGATCCTTCGCCCGATCTGCGACTGGTTCACCGAGGGGCAATCTACCAGCGAGATCAGCAACGCCAGAGCGCTGCTCGTCGAGCTCGGCGGCTGAAGCCTCTCACGACGCTGGCATTTCAAAGCACAGAGAAGGAGAAAGACACACCATGTTCACAGAAATCGAGTCGGTCAAAACCAAGCTCGCGGCCTCGCTCGCGTCGGGCCAGAACAGCGCTTCGCCAGTCAAAAACGAGAAGCCGCTCGAAGGATTCGCCACCGAGTTCGAGTGGCAGATCGCGTGGCTGCAAGCCGTCGCGCTCTCCTGGACAGACGCGGCCTTCAAGGAGTCCCTCCTCCACGACCCCCGGACGGCGCTCTTCAAGGCCTTCGGGTTCAGCCTCCCGCCGCACCTGGATCTCGTGGTCTTCGACGCCAAGAGCGCTGGATGGGAGGCGTCGGCCGCGGTTGGCACCCCGAGCCAATGGCATCTTCTCAAGACCGTCGTCGCCATGCCGCTGCCGCCCGCTCCCGCGAACGAGAAGCACCAGGTAGTCGCCCTCGCCGCGTACAACGCGACGGGGCAATCCACCCCGTTCACCTGCTGCTGCTGAGGCACTGAAGCCGGGCCCGCGACGCGGGCTCGGCTCCCTCGTATCACTCCTCCAGACCGAAGAGCCGCGCGGCGTTCTCCCACAGCATCTTGCGGAGCGCCCCTTCCGGCAGCTTGCCATGGAGCGCGAGCGCCGCGTCCACGAGCCCCTCATCGTGGTCGAGGTGGGGAAAGTCCGTGCCGAAGAGCAGGCACTCCGCCCCGACGTGCGCGGCGACCTCGACCAGCAAAGGCTCGTTCGGCTCGAAGGCGATGAAGCACTGACGGCGGAAGTAGGCCGAGGGCGGCATCCGCACGTTGACCCCGACCTCGCCGCGGAGATGGGCATACTCGTCGTCGAGGCGATGGAGCCAGTACGGGAGCCACCCGCAGCCGGCCTCGAGGAACGCGAACCGGAGCGCCGGGTGCCGCTCCAGAACGCCCCCTTCGATCAGCGCCAGGATCGCCATCATCTGCTCCATCGGGTGCGAGCACGCGTGGAGCGCAAAGCGGGACTCGAAGCGATCCGCGCCCGCCGCGGGGAGGTGCGCGTGCGTGCCTTCGTGGATCACCACGGCCAGCGATCGACGCTCGCACTCGGTCCAGAACGCCTCGTAGGCGGGATCCGCGAGCGTCCTTCCAGCCACCGGGTTTGGCCGGAGCACGACGCCGCGAAAGCCGTACTCGACGACGCGCTCGAGCTCACCCACCATCGCTTCCGGGTGGTGCGTCGCGATCAAGCCGACCCCGCGGAGCCGCTGCGGATCACGGCTGCAATGGTCGCGCAGCCAGCGGTTGTAGGCCCGCGCGAACGCCGCCGCGAGCGCGGGCGTAAGCGTGTCGACGCCGAGCAGCAGGAGCGCGTACGTCGGGTAGAGAAAGGCCATGTCGACGCCCTCCCGATCCATCGCGGTGAGCTGGGTCGCGGGATCGTCGAGCGGCCCTGCCTGCGGGGCTCGCGCCCTGGCCGTCCAGGCGAGCTCGGCCCAGGCCTTCTCGGACATCTTGTTGTAAAAGGGCTTCCCCTCCACCGTCGGCATCGGCGGGAGCGGCAAGAGGGCCTTCGTCCCGAGGCGCGCGATCCGCTCGGCCAGCGTCTCGGCCAGCGTCTCATCCACCATCGGGGCCGCATACGGAGCCCGATCGCGGAGCTCCGGCTCCAGGTAGTCTCGCCACATGGAGAAGGGCTCGACCACGTGTCGGTCGGCGTCGATGATCGGGTATCCATCACGCATGATTGTCACAGGAAGAGGGGAACAGGGTTGAGCTCGGACTCGACGAGCGGCCGAGGCACCCAGCCGAGGCGCGCCGGAACATCATAGAGGCGCCCCGGGCCGAGGCGCGGCCAGATGTGCCGGAGGCCGGGCACGATCACCTTCACGGCGAACAGATCCACGTCAGGCCGTGAGTGATCGACGACCAGCGTCTCCAGCCCGGCGCGCGCCGCGCGGTCAACGCAGGTGAGCACGTCATCGCGGAGATCCTCGCTCGAAGCAGCAGAGAAGTCCGCGCGCGTCCGCCGGGGTGCCTTGGAGGGAAAGAGGAAGTCCGCGTCACCGACCCCGCCCTCGCTCCACGGCGATGGCCCGACGCGCTCGGGATCGAAGATCTGATTGAGCTCGGTGAGGGCGCGCTGCACCCCGAGCCGCGCTTCGAGGTGGCACCCGAACCCGACAGCGAAGCGCCCCGTCTCCGTGGCGCGCGCGAGGGCGACGAAGACCGGTATCTCGAGATCGCTCGTGAGGTCGAGGACCCAGACCGCCCAGCCCATCTCCCGATAATGCTCCTTCAAGGCGATGAAATAGGGCTCGTCGAAGCTCTGGAGATCGACCTCGGGCCGCTTCAGCCGGTTGTACCACCACAGCGCCACCGAGTCGCGCTCCACCAGCTCGAAGAACGCCTGCAAGATCGCCTCTTCGCGGGAGTTACCGGCCGCGTGGCCGTTGGGGTTGAAGTTGCAGAACTGCTCCTCCGGCGGCGTCGGCGTGTAGAGATAGCAATAGGACAGCGGGACGAGGCGCCGCCGAGCGTGGGTGAGCGACCACGCCGAGGTCCAGTCGATGGCTATCCGCTCGTCGAAGGGCAGCGGGACCGTCTTGCGAACATCGTCGACTCCCACATTGGCGACCTCGCGTGTCCGGTACTGGGCCTCGCTGAAGTCCTGGAGATCGCGGGGGGAGATCGCCTCGTCCCCGAGCTCGGACAGCCGCGCGCGGACGCGGGGCTCGCCGCCTTGAAAGATCGCGCTCTCCCGCTCGATCGCCTCGCAGAGCGCGCCTACGCGGGACTGCGCGAGGGTGCGGCCCTTCCCGGCAGCGTAACGATGAAAGTCCTCGAACGAGGGAGTCAGGCTCGTGGGACAGACGCGGTAGACCGTGCCATAGACGGGGCGGAGCGGGTGATCTCGGCCCGGCAGCGGCGCGAGGCTGGCGACGACGCCGGTGATCGGGCTGATGTGTCGAGCGAGCCGCGCATAGGTCTCCTCGGGCGTGGAGACGCGATGCCCGCCGTCGTCGGTGAAGCGCTTTCGCCGCGACTCGAGGACGAGGGGGCCCTCCGCCCGCCGCGTGAACAGACCAGGATCGCCGCACACGGCGCACTGCGGGCGCCGGATCACGTCGTGCTCGCTCGCCTGGAGCGTCACTGGATCCAGGGCGAGGAGACGCGCGTCGAGAGGGCTTTGCCCGCCCTCCACGATCCACCGCGCGAGCGAGACGGCCGCGAGGGACAGCGCGACGCTGGCCACGGCGGGGAGGCTCACGCGGGGAGGCGTCAAAGGCTCAGCGCTCCCGGAGCGCCGTTGCAGGTAGGTCTCGACCGGTCGATTCGCGCGGAGGCGGTGAGCGAGGCAACTCCAGCAAGCGCCGCCGCTCGCCCCGAACATCGGCCCGATCCAGGGCGAGACGCCGCCGGGCTTGACTGGCATCCAGCGGATTTTCTGCTCCACCGCGTCGCGATTGACCTCCTCTAAACGCTGATCCAGGTAATCAGTGGTCACCATGATCTGCGTCTTCGCCCCGTCGGCGATCGTCACCCCCGCCCCGCGGAGAGCGTCGATCGCCGGCCCGGGATCTTCGCCCTGGAGCGCGCGGACCGACACCGGCGTCGCCGCGAAGCGCTCGGCCACCTTCGTAGCGTTGAAGCCGAGCGACTCCCAGTAGCCGGTCACCTCGCGCGAGGCGGCGCGACTGGCCTCTTCGCTTCGATCCGGATCGACCTCGGCGAGGTAGCCGCGGCCTTCCAGCAGCAGGATAGAATAGAGGACCTCCGGCGGCGAGGCTTGCCCGGCGAGCGCGACGATGAGCTCCGCTATCGTCCGGCGCCCGTCCAGGAGCGGGGAGACCAGCCGCTGGAGACGCCCGCTGAGCAGGAGGGACTCCCGCTCGCCGAGGAGGAACGTCCGCTCCTCGCCGAAGGGCTCGATCCGGAGATGGTGTTTGAACCGAAGTACCCGTTGCAGGGGCGCTCTGCGCATGTGATCGGCTCGTATCACGAGCGCGCGTCGCCGTCGACCACTTCACCTCGGCGCGCAGACCTGGCAGGTCCACTTCTTGCCGTGGGCTCAAGGTCCTCCATCGCAGAACACGATCGTCGATATCGGCTGGGCAAGAATACGCCCGACTCGCCCGACGAGGATCTTGACAAGGGCCAGGCTTTTGGCGTTTCCTGTACCCAGAATACCTCCGATTCGCAGCGACCATCCGACGTCCGGATCACCCCCACGAAGCAAGCACCAGAGTAACCCGCATGGACAAGAGCAACGATAAGACCACGGTGGCCATCTCCGGCCAACCGCCCGGGACCGCCCCGACCTACACCATCGACGAGATCGGCAAGTGGAACGCTGTCTGGCCAATGGCGATAGCCCTGGCCTGGGCCGATCCGGAGTTCAAGGCGGCCTTGCTCAAGGACCCGCGCGAGACGCTCTCCAACTTGATGCACTACGATTTTCCGAAGTCCATCCTGCTGACCATCAAGGACGCTGGCGCCACCCCCAACTCCGGCTGGAACGAGCACTTCAACAACTGGAACCTCCCGGCGACCGAGGTGACCATGTGGCTGCCGCCGGCGCCTGCCCTCGATCAGCAGGCCGTGGCGCTCGGTAGCTACACCTATACCGGCCAGATCTACCCGTTCACCTGCTGCTGCTGAACGCGCCTCCCCCGCAGTCGGCGAGCCAGGGAAATCCTGGCGGCCGGCCGGGGTGAGCCGGGAGCGGATGATGCGAATCGCGGGTCGCTACTCGATTCAGGCGCAGATGCAGCGCGCAAACCTGACGCTGTCGGGTCGAGAGCTGGCCCGCGATCAAGCGATGAAGTTCGCGTGCCTCTGGGGCGTCGAGGGCGACTTCCTCGAGCTCGGCGCGTTCCGCGGCGACGGGCTGGTGCACGCGTATCACTCCAACCGGGCCTGGGCCGAGTTCATCCGGCTTGCGCCGCCCACGATCCCGTTCATCACCCCGCAGATGCGGGAGCGACCCGAGCTCCAGCGCATCCTCCAGGCGATCGACGCGATGCGCTTCGTGGCCTTCGACAGCTTCGCCGGGCTGCCCGAGCCCACCGAGGAGCACGAGCGGTTCTTCGGCCGCGGCGACTACGCCTGCTCCCGCGAAGTCTTCGAGGAGAACCTCCGGATCAACGATGTTGATGCCTCCCGCGTGGTCGTGGTGCCAGGCTGGTTCGAGAGCACGTTGACGGCCGAGACCAAGCAGCGCCACGGGCTGCGCGCAGCAGCGATTGTCTACGTCGACTGCGATCTCTACGAGCCCTCGCGCCTTTCGCTGGAGTTCGTCACCGACCTCCTCGTCGACGGCAGCATCATCATCTTCGACGACTGGTATCTGTTCCGGGGGCACCCCGATCGGGGTCAGCGCCGGGCGTTCCGGGAGTGGTCCGAGGCGCACCCGGAGCTGCGATTCACCGAGTTCGTGCGCAACGACGTCAACTCGTTCATCGTGCACCGCTGACGCCGTAGAAGCGCGCCGGATTGGCCCAGAGGACCTTCTCCAAGGCCCCTTCCGGCAGCTCGCCCCGCAGCGTGAACAGGGCGTCGAGGACGCCTTCGGCGTGATCCACGTGCGGGAAATCAGAGCCGAAGAGGATGCTGTCCTCGCCGATGTGGCGGAAGAGATCGGGGAGGTAAGGCTCGCTCGGCTCGACGACCACGAAGCACTGGCGCCGGAAATACTCGGACGGCTTCATCCGCACGTGCTCGCGCACCTCGCCCTGGAGCAGCGCGAATTCGTCGTCCAGGCGCCAGAGCCAGTAAGGAACCCACCCGCCGCCGGACTCGAGGAACGCGAAGCGAAGGCCCGGGTGCCGCTCGAAGACCCCGCCTTCGAGGAGCGAGAGAAAGCCCATCATGTGCTCCATCGGGTGAGAGCACGCGTGGAGCGCGAAGCGCGACTGGAACCTCTCGGACCCCGCGGCGGGACCGTGGGAGTGCGTCCCTTCGTGGACAGCCACGCTGACGCCTCGCCGCTCGCACTCCGCCCAGAAGGGCTCATAGGCTGGATCCCCGAGGAGCCTGCCCCGCAAGGGGTTGGGCCGGACCATCACCGATTTCCACCCGTACTCGACGATGCGGTGGAGCTCGGCGCAGAGCTGCGTCGGATCATGAAGGCTGACGACGCCGACGCCGCGCAGGCGCGCCGGGGAAGGGGCGCAGAAATCTCGAACCCAGGCGTTGTAGGCCCGCGCGACCGCCGTCGCCAGCTCCGGATCCAGCGTCTCTATCGTCAGCGCCAGCAGAGCGTAGGTGGGATAGAGAAAGCAGAGATCGATCCCCTGCTGATCCATGTCGCGGAGGTAGGTCTCGGGCGCCGAAAGCGGACCCAGGCGGCCGACTCGGGCGTACGCCGCCGCCACGAGCGCCAGCAAAGCTTGCTCGGAGATCTGCCAGAAGATCGGGCGCCCCTCGAACATCGCCCGTGGCGGCAAGGGCAAGAGCCCCGCCGAGCCGAGCCGCTGGATCCGAGCGGCCATCGTCTCGTCGAAGACATAGGGCTCCTGGTGCGGCGCCCGATCGGCAAAGCGAGGCTCGAGATACCGCCGCCACATGGCGAAAGGCTCGATCACGTGACGATCCGAGTCGATGATCTGGAGACCTTCTCGCATGGGATGCTCGCCGATCTACAGGAAAAGCGGCACCGTGTTCAGCTCTTCTTCGGTGAGCGCCCGCGCCGCCCACCCGAGCTGCGCCGGGACGTCGTACAGGCGCCCAGCGCCCAACCGTGGCCAGAAGTGCCGAAGGCCGGGGACGACGACCTTGACGGCGTGAAGGGGGACGTCGGGGCGAGTCTGATCGAGCACGATCATCTCCAGCCCGGCGCGAGCGGCGCGCTCCACGCAGGAGAGCACGTCCTCGCGGAGATCGTCCGACGCGAGCCCGGGGAAATCACCGGGTACGCGCGGGCGCGCGGCCGGATCGGGCGACAGGAACGCGGTGTCCCGGAGCGCGGCCTCATCCCAGGGGGAGGTCGGGTTCCGGGGATCGAAGATCTGATTGAGCTCGGTCAGCGCGCGTTGCACGCCGAGCCGAGCCTCGAAGTGGCAGCCGAAGCCAATGGCATGGCGGCCGGTGTCCATCGACCGCGAGAGCGCGGTGAACGTGGGTATCCCGAGATCGTGAGTGAGGTCGAGCACCCAGATCTCGTGGCCCAGGCTGCGGTAGTGCTCTCTCAGAGAGAGGAAATAGGGCTGCTCGAAGCTCGCCAGATCGACCGCGGGGCGCTGGATTCGGTTATACCACCAGATCGCCACAGCGTCCCTCTCGCAGAGCTCCAGGAAGCCCTGGAGGATGGCCTCTTCGAGGCAGTTCCCGGCCGCGTGGCCGTTGGGGTTGATCAGGCAGAACTGCGCCTCGGGGGCGACAGGCAGGTACATGGAGCAGTAGGCGGCCGGCAGGTAGCGGCGGCGGTTCTCGGTCAACGACCAGGCGGGGAGCCACGAGAGAGAGACGCTCTCGTCGAAGGGGAGAGGGATTCGCCTCCTTCGATCCGCCACGCCCGCGTTGAGCTCCACCCGCCTCCGGTACTGGTCCTCGCTGAAGTTCTGGAGCGCGTCGGGGTGAATCGCGCCCTCGAGCTCGGAGAGGCGGGCTCGCACGAAGAGCTCGTCGCCCTGGGCGATGGCGCTGTACCGCTCGATCGCCTCGCACAGCGCGCCGGCGCGCGCTTGCACCACGGTGCGCCCCTTCCCCATGGTCGGGCGGCTGAAGTCGGCGAACGTCGGCTCACGATCCGAAGGACAGATGAAGTAAGCCGCGCCGTACACGGGGCGAAGGGGGTGGTCGCGCCCGGGAATCGGCCCGAGGCTGGTCACGACGCCGGTGATGGGGCTCACGTGACGTTCGAGCCTGGCCAGGGTCTCTTCTGGGGGCTCACACCGGTATCCCCCGTCCTCGGTGAAGCGCTTGGGGCGGCTCTCGAGCACGACCGGCTGCAAAGCTCGCTTCTTCATCAGCTCGGCGTCGCCGCAGGCGGGGCACTGGGGCCGACGCACGACGAGGTGCTCGGAGGTTCGCAGCGTCGCCACGTCGAGCTCGAGCAGCGTGTCGTCGCGCGAGGCCTCGGCGCCGCGGGCGATCCATTGCACCATCTTCAGCGCCGCCAGATGAACGGCGACCTGCGCGCTCGCTCCCATCGAGGCGCGCGGAGTGGCTATCGGCCCCTCGGCGCCGCGGTGCCGCTGAAGGAAGGTCTCGACCGGGCGGTTCGCGACCAGGCGATGCGCCAGACAGGCCCAGCAAGGGCCCTCTCCTGGGCGGAAGATTGGCCCGATCCACGGCGCGCTGCCAACGGGCTTGACCAGCATCCACGCGGACTTGGTGGCCAGCGCCTCGAGGTTGTGCGCCTGCAGCTCCGACCGCAGGAAGTCCTCCACGAGCAGGATCCGCAGCGGGGAATGCTCGTTCACGGGCACACCTGCGTCCGTCAGAGCGCTGGCCAGCGGGGCTGGGTCCAGCCCTTCAGAAGCGTGAATGGAGACCGGCGTCGCCGCGAGCCGCGCTATTGTCTGGGCCGCGTTCAGGCCCTGCGCTTGCCAGAAGGCCACGCGCTCGGGCGCCGCGCCGGGGACGTGCTCGACGACGTACCCCTGTTGCTCCAGGGTGTGCAGAGCATAAAATACCTCCGCGGGAGAGGCCTTTCCCTGGAGCGCTGCCGCGATGTCGGCGACGCTCCGCCGCCCGTCGATCAGCGGCGTCACCTGCGCGTGGATCGCCCCCTGAAGCAGGAAGCGCTCGCGCTCCCCGATCAGGAAGATACGATCGTCGCCGTGCGGCTCGACGCGGAGATGGCGCTTGAACTCGAGGACCTTCTGAAAGGGTGAGCTCCGCATTCGCGGGCACCTTAGCAGGAGGGACCGTCCGATGGGCCAGCCACGTGCCCCGACCCCTTCGGCAGCCGGATCAAGATCTCCGTCCACTCCCCCGGCGCCGACTCCACCCGCATCGTCCCCTGGTGCCCAAGCACCACGATCTCGTAGCTCAACGACAGCCCCAGCCCCGTCCCCTGCCCCGACGGCTTCGTCGTGTAGAACGGCTCGAACACCCTCTCTGCGACGTCGTTCGTCATCCCCATCCCGTTGTCGCGGATACGCACCTCGACCCCGTCCCTTTGCACCACCGTTTGCACGCGCAGCTCCGGCGCGTACGCATAGCCGCGCTCCCGCTTCTTTTCTCGCATCGCGTAGAGCGCGTTCTCCACCACGTTGAGGAACACTCGCCCCAGATCGAGGGCCGCCATCTCCATCGCTCCGAGGGCCGGATCGTACTCCGCGATCACCTGCACTTCGAGCCCCTTGCCTCGCGGCCCGCGGCACGCGAGGCGCACGCCCTCGGCGACCACCGCGTTGAGATCCGCCACCTCGCGTCCGCGCAATGGGCGCTGCGAGTGCTGGAGCATGCCTTCGATCACCGCGTCCGCGCGCCGCCCGTGCTCGCAGATCCGATCGGTGTTCTCGCGCAGGCTGGTCAAGGTCTCTTCCAGCTCAGCGCGCGCGCCCTCGGGGATGCTCGCGCGGTGCTGGCGCAGCCCCTCTTCCGCCTCGGAGGTCAGGCCGGCGGCGACCTCGGCGAAGTTGATCATGAAATTGAGGGGGTTCCTGATCTCGTGCGCGATCCCCGCCACCATCGCGCCCATCGACGCGAGCTTGGCCGCCATGATCAATTGCATGCGCGCGACCGTCTCTTGCTCGAGGCGTAGGTACAGCGTCGCGTTCTCGATGGCGACGGCCGCCTGGCTCGAGAAGGCGAGGAGGAACTCCAGATCGTCCTCGGTGAAGAGGTGCGTCGCGCTCTGGTTGTCGACGTAGAGCACCCCGATGACGTCGTCTTTGGGCTTGAGCGGCACGCACATCGACGCGCGGATCGACTGGATGACGACGGACCGCGCGGCCCCGAGGCGCGGATCGCTGACCGCGTCGGTGAAGAGCGCAGCGACGCTCTTGCGGAGGACGTAGTCGACGATGTGCCGGCTGTAGATAAGCTCCCCCTCGGGCGTGGGGAGCGAGGTCTTGACGACGCGCGGCTCGAGCTTGCCAGTCTTGCTGTCGACGAGCAAGATCACCCCCCGATCGACCTCGAGGATCTGGAACACCAGGTCGAGGATCTTGCGCAGCAGCGAGTCGAGGTCGTCGGAGACCGGGAGCAGCTTGGAGACCTCGATCAGCGTCCGCAGGCGGCCTTGCGTGCGCGCCGCGGACGTGGAGAGCTTCTCGCCGGGCCCGCGCTCTCCAGCGAGCCTGGTAATCGGCCCGTGGAGGAGCGCGCGCGTCGCGTGGGGACGCGGCCCCTCGGGCGCGGGGCCCGTGTCGGAGGTAGGCGATGTATCGCCGCGAAAGAGGATGTCGAAATCGCCGAGGGTGATCGTGTCGCCGTGGCGAATCTCCAGGCGCTGCCCCCGGACGCCGTTCACGAGCGTGCCATTCTTGCTCTCGAGATCGACGATGTAGAACCGGCCCTCCGAAGGCTCGATGCGCGCGTGGTTGCGCGAGAGGCTCCGGTGCGGAATGCAGATGGTCTGCTCGCTCCCGCGGCCGATCGTCACCGCGACCTCCCCGATCGTGAAGGACCTCTCGTCCGGTTCACCGGGGTTGTAGATGAGTATCGACACGTGCGGCCCCTCGTTGCGCTGGTGAGGCATCAGAACGGGTCGGTGAAGATCACCGCCTCGATCAGATCGAGGAACGGCTGCCGCAGCTCGGCGAGCGTGAGCTTCGGCGCGATGCGGCTGACGTCGACGGCGGCGATCGGCTTCTGAATGCGCCCGGTGATCGTCACCTCCGCCAGGGTGATCACCCCGCGCTGTGCTTTGCTCTTCTCGGGGGCCGCCGCGGGCGCCGGAGACTCCGCGGGCGCCGGGCTCGGGCTCTCGCTCGCGCGCTTGGGAGGGCTCCGACCGTTGCCGCAAAGAGGGTCCGAGGGCGGGCAGGTCTGCGCCGCTGCTGCCGCGGGCAGGAGGGCGCAGAGCACCGTGAGAAGCCCGAGAGCCCTTCGCATCTGCCCGATCCTAGCGCCCTCTTCTCACCACCGGAAGGTGGCGGCGCGCGAGGCCGCGATCGCGCGCCGAGGTATGCTCGCCCCGATGTCCGACTCCACGAGGCGCAGAGCGGACGCGCCCGGCTCCGGCACGGCCGGCGGGCTGCGCGAGCTGATGCCCACGCTGCCGCTCCCGCTCGCGCAGCTCGTGCGGCGCGCGCTCAACGGCAAGAGCGCGGCGGAGCGGCACCACGGGGCGTTCTACCTGGCCGAGTGCACGCTGAAGCTCGCGGCGGCGGCGCGCGTGGGCCTGTGGATGGATCGCGCCCTCGTCCCCGGCGGCGACCTCGCGCGCAAGCTCACGGCGCTCGTGCTCCCGTCGCTCGGCCACTGGTGCGAGTTCCTCCGCGAGATCACCCTCGCGCTCTCGCGGCGCCCGGACGCGGCGCTGCTCCCTCCGCTTTGCGATGCCGCCGAGCTCGCGCGCAAGCGCCCCGAGTGGTCGCGCGTGGCCGAGCTCGCGCGCCGCGGCGTCGAGCTCGAGGTCTTCGGCGCGGAGCCGGCCAAGCAAGCGCTCCGGCGCGGCGCGCTCGGGTTCTTCGATCTGGTGGTCGCTTATCGCAACGTCGTCATCGGCCACGGAGCGCAGCGCACCAGCGCCTTCTACGATGAGCTCGCGCGCCTCCTGCTCGACGCGGTCGTCGAGGTGCTCGCCGAGAAGACGTTGTTCGGTGGCCTCGAGCTCGCGCAGGCGCGGGTCGAGCTCGACGGGGAGATCAGCCGGACCGCGTGGTATGCGCTGACGGGGCTCGCGGGGCTGCCCCGCGGCGACGACGCGGGCGACGCTGTGCCCGGGCACCTGTACCTCCTCGGGCCGGGCGCGCGCGTGCCGCTCTTCCCGCTCGTCGTGTATCGGCAAGAGGACGAGCTCGGCCGCGAGCAGGTCGGCTTCCTCAACAAAGCGGCCCGCCGCAGGGCCGATCGCGAGGACGGCGCCGGCGTCGTTTCGCGGGTCGAGTACCTCGACTACGCCTCGGGCCAGACGCTCGACGGCGTCGACGCGCGCGCGGCGCTCACGACCCTGCTCGCGCGCCTCGAGGATCGCCCGGTCACCCCGTCCGACTTCGACGCGATCGCCAGCGCCACCCGCGCCGAGGCGCCTCCAGATCCCGGGGACGACGCGGCCCCCGCCGGCGCGGTCATCGGTGACTTCGAGCTCTCGATCGAGCTCGGGCGCGGATCGATGGGCGTCGTCTACAAGGCGCGCCAGCGCAGCCTCGGGCGCGTCGTCGCGCTCAAGGTGTTGCCGCCCGGGCTCGCGGCGGATCCGATCGCCCGCAAGCGCTTCAAGAAGGAAATGCTCGCGCTCGCGCGCTGCGATCACCCGAACGTCGTACGGATCCTCGCCACGGGTACCGACGGCGCGAACGACTACTACGCGATGGAGTACGTCGACGGCGCCGACCTCGCGCGCGCGGCGAGCCTCCCCAGCGATCGCCTCGCCGAGCTCTTCGCGGGCGCGGCCGAGGGCCTCGCGCACCTGCACGATAACGGCGTCCTTCATCGGGATATCAAGCCCGGGAACCTGATGCTGACCGCGGACGGCAAGCGCCTGGTGATCATGGATCTCGGGCTCGCGAAGCTCACCGACGAGTCGCAGGCGCTCACCTCGGTCGACGTGAAGATCCTCGGCACGCTCCGCTACATGGCGCCCGAGCAGCTCCAGCGTCGCCTCGTCGAGGTCGACGCGCGCGCCGACGTCTACGGGCTCGGGGCCGCCCTTTACGAGCTCGCGACGGGGCGCCCGATCCACGACGGCGAGACCGAGCCGCGCCTGATCCAGCAGGTGCTCAACGAGGCGCCGACGCCGCCGCGCCGCGCCAACCCCGCGCTGCGCCGCGATCTCGCCGCGGTCATCGAGACGGCGACGGCGAAGCTCCCCGCGCAGCGCTACGCGTCGGCGGCGGCGTTCGGCGAGGATCTGCGCGCGGTGGCCGGCGATCGGCCGATCCGCGCGCGGCCGCCCGGGCTCGCGCGCAAGGCGGCGCGCTGGGCGCGCGGCCACCGCGCCGCGTTCTTTGGGCTCGGCGCCGCGCTGACGACGCTCGCTGCCGCCGGCGTCGCCCGCTGGGATCACGAGCGCCTCAAGGTCGGCTACTACGCGAACATCACCGATCGCTGGGGCGTGTTCGAGGGCGTGGGCGAGCTCGCCGGCCCGGCGGGGCGCAGCGTCACCATGAAGGTGATCCGACGGGGAGGGCGCGTGGTCGCTGTCGAGTGCATCAACGGCCGCGGCGCGCCGGGCGCCCTCTCGGAGTGCGTCGCGTTCTCGTCCGCCGAGTTCCACTACGCCGACGATGGCAAGGTCGCGAACCGCATCGAGCGCGGCCCCGAAGGGAAGCTCCTCGTGAAGTACGCGTACACGTACAAGGGCCAGACGCTCCAGACCGTGCGGCAAGATCGCAACGATCTGCCGCTGCCCGACGTCGGCGACGTGGCCATGTACCGCTTCGAGCTCGACGCCCAAGGGTTCCAGCGGAAGGTGACGTACTTCAACGATCGCGGATCGCCGCGGCACAGCTTCGGCGTGTACGGGTACGAGCAGACGAACGACGATCACGGCGAGCCCACAGCGCTCGTCTTCCTCGACGCCGACGGCACGCCGCTGATGCGCACCGACGGGGTCGCGCGGGCGACGATCGGCTGGTATTCGCCTGGAATCCAGGCCTCGCGCGCGTACTTCACCACCGACGGCAAGCCCGCCCTCAACGCGGGCGGCTCGGCCGGGACCCGTCAGAAGCGCGACCAGCGCGGGAACGTGGTCGAGCGCGTCTTCCTGGGCATAGACGGCCGGCCGATCCGCCAGGCCGACGGCTTCGCGCTGTGGCGAGCGCGCATCGACGAGCACGGCTGCCTCGCGGAGAAGAGCTTCTTCGGCCCCGACGAGCGCGCGGTCCTCAACAAGCTGGGCTTCGCCTCGCTGCGTTCGAAGTGCGACGAGCGAGGCCGCGAGATCGAGCGCGCGCACTTCGGCGCGAGCGGCGAGCCGGTGGTGATCCGCGAGGGCTTCTCGATCTACCGATCGCGCTACGACGATCGGGGCAACGAGATCGAGCGCTCCTTCTTCGGGGCAGACGACCGACCGCTGCCCAACGTGGGCGGCGCCGCCGTGGTCCGCACGATCTTCGACGAGCGCGGCAACGCCGTGGAGGTCGCGTCCTTCGGCGTCGACGGCCGCCCGGTCGTGGTGACGGCCGGCCGCGCGACCATCCGCTACCGCTTCGACGACCGCGACAACGAGATCGAGCGCGCCTCGTTCGGGGCCTCCGGCGACCGCGTGATCGCCCGCGATGGCTGCGCGATCACCCGCGCAAAGTTCGACGAGCGCGGCAAAGAGATCGAGCGCGCCTGCCTCGGCGTCGACGAGAAATCGCGGCTCTCGCCCGAGGGCTGGGCGACCGTGCGCTCGAAGCTCGACGAGCGCGGCAAGCCGATCGAGCAGGCCTACTTCGGCGTGAGCGGCGAGCCGGTGCAGCACCGCGACGGCTACGCGGGCCTGCGGATCGACTACGACGAGCGCGGCAACGAGAGCGCGCGAACCTACGTCGGCAAGGACGGCGCCCCGATCCGCAACGCCGAGGGCTGCGCTGTCTGGCGCGGAAAGTCCGACGAGCGCGGTCGCGTGATCGAGGAGGCGTGCTTCGGTCCCGACGACCGCCCGACCCTGCGCGCCCATGGCTACTCGGTGCGAAAGACGAGCTTCGACGCCCACGGGAACGTCTTCGAACGAGCCCACTTCGACGTCAGCGGCCAGCCAGTGCTCCTCGACGAGGGCTACTCGATCGAGCGGTCGACGTACGACGCGCGCGATAACGAGCGCGAGCGCAAGTTCCTGGGCGTGCGGGGAGAGCCGGTGGTGCGAAAGGGCGGATACGCGGCGTTCCGCGCGCGCTACGATGATGTCGGCAAGGTCGTGGAGAAGGTCTATCTCGATCTCGGCGGCGCTCCGGTCACAGCGCCGCTGGAGGCGACGGCGCCCTGAGCGGCAGCGTCAGGACGGGCGCGAGGCCGACTCCCCCTCAAGAGTGACGTAGCGCGAGAGCGGGGCAGAGGTCGAGTCATTGGCTCGCCAGACCGCGCCAGCACCCCACGACAGCAGAGCACCTATCCATCGCCGCGCAGCGGGCCGCGTCCGGGAGCGGCGCCTTGCTGCATTCGCGCGTCGCCACGTCCCGAGCCTGGCTCGCGAGGCGCACGGAGCAAGCGGTCACGCGCGCGCATACCGCCGTGCGATCCGACGGCAACGGCCGGGTATCGGGCATACCCCATGGACCTGATAAGGCCGCTGTGCCCCCCGAGACCCTGGGCGGCTCGCCGCAGACGAGTACAGGCTTGCTCCCAGGCACCACCGCGCGGACCATGGCGGCGATATCGAGGCAGCTCGTCGCGTCCGCGCAGCGGGCGATCACCGCATAGGTGTTCTTTCCCGGCGTGGAGATGGAGAAGTTCTTGGTCCCGTACTCGGCTCGCCAGACTGTCAGTTTCCTCGGATCCCCGGGGGACCCAGCGGTGACCTTCATCTCTGGATGGGCCGCCACGGCCTGGCGGATCCGGGCGATCAAGCTTGGATCATCGAACGCCGCCTTGCCGAGCACCGCCCGCGGATCTTTGCAGGTGGGATCGAGCGGCTGAATACCCTCTCTCGAGTACTCGGGCGCTGCGGCCTCGACGCTGGCCTCGCTCGCCGCGTCCGCGCTCAGCGCACCTGGGCCAGCGTCCACGACGAGGGCCGGAGCCTTTGCGCAAGAGCTCGCAGCAACGAGCGGTGGAGCCGCGTCCGTGGGCGGAGGTGGGACCGACGAGCTGCATGCTCCGAGGCTCGACGACAGGGACGCAATGCAGACGAACAGGCCTGTTCGCGCGGTCACCAGAACCATCCCGGAGTCACGGCTTGGCGGGCTCCAGGACGAGATGTTGTAATCAAGGTAGTTGTTAGCATCGCGCGCGAAGTCGCTGCCGAACTCGAACTCGGAGTACTGCATCGGCAGCTCGTTCTCGGTGCCTTTGTCAGCGACAATGTGCATCATCAGGTGGCCGGATCGCGAGCCGAAGTTCGAGTTCCGATGCCGAACCGTCACCCCGGGAGCTCTCCTCCACGCAGAGCGAAGAGGGCGACCGCGAGGCACACGGGCGAGAAGAACCGGGTCATGCGAAGAGCGCCCACTCTTCCTCGAGCAGGATGATCGCCTGGCTGAGGTCGATAGTCGCCTCGCGATCCAACCACTCTTCCGTCGGCGGCCCGGCGACAACGCTGCTGCTGCTCTGGCGCGGTAGACGCTCGGCCAGCAGCAACATCCATTTGCCGGTGCGCTCGAGGCGCGGGACCCACTCGGTGTCACGGTAGGCGTACGCCGCCTCCTGGAGCAGCGCTTGCCCCACACCGCTCAGCCGGGCGCGTACCACGTCGGCCGGCTCCGCGCGCGACTCGATCGCCACGCGCGACTCGCTCAGCGTCCGCAGCACGAGGCCCACCGGCAGGCTCGGCGTGAACGCGCCGCGCCCGGGCGTGAACGAGAGGCCGCGCAGCGCGAGGAAGTACCACGCGTGCGGCGTCAGCACCCGGTAGAGGTACTCGGCGCCGGTCGCGTCCGCGGCCTCCATCGCCACGCGCCAGGCGTCCTCTTCGTCGACGTCGTCGCGCTCGGCCGCCATGCCTTCGAGCCGCGCGATGCCCACGCGTTGCAGCAGCGGATCGCTCCACGACATCGAGAGCACGCCCGTCGATTTCGCGTAGCTGCAGATCGCCCGCGCCTCGGCCTCGGCGGAGACGTTGCCCTCGGCGTCGAGCCAGACGAAGCGGCCGTGCTCGAGGTCGGCGCGGTACTCGTGCTTGGCCGCGCCGTGCTCGGCGAGGTGCCGGAGCAGCGCATCTCCGCGCTTGACCCAGCGCTTGATCAGGCCTTCGGAGCGCACCGTCTGCGCGGGCTCGTCGCCCCAGTGCAGCTCCATCAGGCGCCCGTCGGCCACGGGGAGGCGCTCCCCGCTGCGCGCCACCCGCGCCTCGGTCGAGGGCTGCTGCGTGTTCGGCGGCGCGAACAAGCGGAGAGGCCGGGGCAGCGTCGTCGCCTCGATCTGCGGCGCGCTCAGGGTGACCGCGGGCGCCGCCACGGCGACCTTCGCGGCCTTCGCGACCTTCGCACGACGCGCGCGCGCCGGGACCGCGCCCGCGTCGGCCTTGGCGGGCTTCGTCGTCACGACGACCTTCTTCCGCTTCGGCGGGCGGGCAGCCGGGTGCGACGCCGACGCTGGCTGCGCCCGGCTCTTCTGCGCCACTCCCTGCGGCGTGGGTTTGCCGTGCGCTTTCGCCATCCGTCCACTCTATCACCGCGTCGACGAACGACTCCATGCGGTCGTGCCCGAGACGTGACGCCATCCCGGTCGCGGTAGGAAAAGATTCATCGAGCCCGTGCTCCACAGCGGGCGGGCGCGCACCTCGATGCACCGCCGTCGGTACTTCGTGATACGTCGGGACCATGAACGACGCTCCGCCGACCCTCACGCTGTTCGCCGACACGTTCTGGATCAGCCCTTATGTCTTCTCCTGTTACGTAACGCTGCGCGAAAAAGGGCTTGAATTCTCGGTCGATCCCGTCGCGCTCCAGACCAAGGAGCAGGAGGCGCCCCGGTACCGCGATCGCACCCTCACCGGCCGCGTCCCCGCCCTTCGCCACGGCGAGTTCTGGCTCGCCGAGTCGCAGGCGATCGTCGAGTACCTCGACGACGCCTTCCCCGACTCGCCGCGCGCCCTGCCCCGCGCGATCGAAGCGCGCGCCCGAGCCCGACAGATCATGGCCTGGCTCCGCAGCGATCTGATGCCCCTGCGCGAGGAGCGCTCCACGACAACGATGTTCTACGCGCGCGCCGATGGCCCGCTCTCGGCCGCGGGAGAGGCCGCCGCCGCGAAGCTCCTCCGCGTCGCGGATCTCGTCATCCCCTCGGACTCGAGCTCGCTCTTCGGCGCCTGGTCGCAGGCCGACAGCGACCTCGCGTTCATGCTCCAGCGCTTGATCCTGAACCGCCACACGGTGCCCGCGAAGATCCGGGCCTACGTCGTGCGCGAGTGGCAGCGCCCGAGCGTGCAGGAGTTCGTCACGCGCGAGCGCATGCCGTACGTGCCCTATTGAGGTCGAGCGGCGCAGGCCAGCGTCGAGAGCGCCTGCTCACGACGCTGGCAAGGGCGGTTGATCCAGCTCAGCCGTCGCCCTCGGGCGAACCCTGGCCGCTCTTCTCGGCCTGCTCGCGCTCGGCCTGCTCGCGCTCGGCTTGCTCCTTGGCGGCGACGCGCGCGAGCCGGATCTCTTCGGCCTTGTCGCGCTCGATGGCCGCGTCCTGCGCCGCGCGCACGGCCGCGAACGCCGGCTGGGCGTCAGCCCGCGTCGAATCGCCCTCGGATCCAGGGCGGACCACCGTACACGCGCCGATCTCGACCTGGCCGTCCTGGAACGACAGCGTGCGCAGCGGCGCCGCCATCGCCAGGGATCCATTCGGGAGGATGTAGCCGACCGCGCCGCCGAAGACCCCGCGCGCGCCATGCTCGAGCTCGCGCACGATCTGGAGCGCGCGTGGCTGCGGCGTCCCCGTCGCGACCGAGGCGGGGAAGGCCGCCTTGAACGCGGCCTCCGGCGTGACTGACGTGACCGGCGTGCCCGGCGTGACCGACGCGCCATCGTCGGCCTCGTGGATCACCGTCGGCACCGCCGCGGAGCCGGCCAGGATCATCCCCGGCGCGAAGGGCGTCCCGACAAAGTCGACGAAGTAGAGGTACGCCGCGGGCGCGAGGAGGCGAAGCGCGCGGTAGACGTCGAACGGCTCGGCGTTGCGCATCGCCGTCAGGAACGAGCGCGCGAGCACGACCTGCTCCACGTCGCCTGACGCCACGTAGCGCTGCGCTCGCGCGAGGCGCGCCTCGAAGGCCGCGTCTTCCACCAGCGCGTCGATGTACTCGGGGAACGCCGCCGGATCCGGCGCCGTGAGCTGCTGCAGCTCGGGCCCGTGCGTCATCTCCCAGGCGGCGCGCTTGAGGGATCCGCGCGACGGCCCCGCGAGCGTCACCGTGTGGAGCTGATGATCGAAGAGCGCGAGCGTCACGCCCTTCATCATCCGCGAGAGCGAGCCCTGGTGCTCCCACGGCTCCACCGCGTGGAGCGGATGGACCGCCTCGTACGCCACGTAGCCGAAGGTGGCCTGCGAGAGCCGCTCGGCCAACCCCTGCGGCGCGGTGGGATCCGGCGTCATCGCCTCCAGGATCTGCGAAAACGCCTTGGCGCCCGGGGGATAGAGGCTCTCCCCCATCGCGCGATAGCCGACGATCGACCAGCGTTCGCCGGGCGCGAGCGACTCGAGAAGGAAGGACGATTGCTGCGGCGCATGCGACCGGAGGGCGGCATACGCGCGCACCGGAGTGACATGATCAGCAGCGAGGGTAAGTGTGAATGCGTCAGCCACGCGCGGAGCCTACCACCAGTCGTGCTTCGCTGGGGCCTCGCCCCATGCTCGCAGATCCCGGTGAGCGCCCCGGACGTGGAGGAATCCACCACGGAGGCACAGAGACACGGAGAATTTTGTTGTTTCTCTCCGTGCCTCCGTGCCTCCGTGGTGGAGCTCTCGGAGCTAGTACTGGCCGAAGAGATCTTGAATGCGCGACTCGAGCGCCACCGCGATCTTGTAGAGCGACGAGATCGACGCCGACGACTCCGCGCGCTCGATCTGCGACAGCAGCGAGACGCTGAGCCCGGTGCGGCGCGCCATCTGCTTCAAGGTGAGATCCTTGTCCTTGCGCAGGTTGCGGATGGTGTCGCCGATGACCCGGTGGAGCTGCTCCTCCGGCGTGCGCGCGAGGCCCTTCTTGCGCATCACCCGCGAGAGGACCTCGCGGAACTCGTCGACGTTGAACGGCTTCTTGATGTAGTCGACGGCGTCGAGCTTCATCGAAGCGACGGCGCTCTCGAGGTTGGGGAAGCCCGTGAAGATCACGACGGCGATGTCGTTGTCGATCTTGCGGATGCGCTTCAGCACCTCGAGCCCGTCGAGCTTGGGCATCATCAGGTCGAGGATGATGAGGTGGTAGCCGCCGGCGCGGACCTCGTCTTCGACCACCAGCGGGTCCAGGATTGTCTTTACCTCGTAACCGTCGCGTTCGAGGAGCGTCTGCATGTAATCGCAGATGGCCCGGTCATCGTCGACGATGAGAATCTTTACTGCGGGAAGCTCGATTGCCACCTTGTCCTCCTTCACGGCCGCGATGCCGGGTTCCCCCCCCGGGAAGCTCGCCGCCCTTTCCGCCCCCGGTACCCCGGGCGGCGATTCCAGTGGCACTTTAACACGACCGACCGAGCCTTCACGGAATCTTTTTACTTGCGTTCCCTATTTTTCAGGTAGCGCCCCGGACGTCACGATCGACCTTCTGTCCTCGCTGGAGCCGAGCGAACGCGCTGGCTGATCTTGTGCTTGACAATCCAGAGCCTGGCGACCATGTTGCGCCCCCTCGTCGGTAACACGACGCGGTGCTCGGGGCGTAGCGCAGTCTGGTAGCGCACCTGGTTCGGGACCAGGGGGTCGGAGGTTCGAATCCTCTCGCCCCGACTGATAGTGATCAGTCGGTGAGTCTGTCTCCAAGGCTCAAAAACGACGGACTCTTCTGTGATTCAGAGCGCGGGCGCACCGCGGATCCTGGCCATGGCCTTCGTCTTCGTGGCGATGCTGGTCCTGGTCATCAAGCGACCCCGCGGCCTCCACGAGGCCGTCTGGACCACTGCCGGCGCTGGGCTCCTGCTCGCGCTCGGCCTGATCGCCCCCGCGGAGGCCTTCGACGCTGTCGACGCCGGCAAAGAGGCGCTGCTCTTCTTGCTCGCCCTGCTCGTGCTTGCGGCGCTCGTCGAGAAGAGCGGCTTCTTCGAGTGGGCGGGATCCACGCGGCCCCGACGCCGCGGCGCTGCCCGAGCCCGCCTCGGTCGTGCCTCACCGCGGCTACTTCCGCGTCGCCGCGGCGGTGCTCGGCCTGGTGCTCGCGGGCTACTTCATCGCGCCCTTCGCGCCCCTCGAGCCCTACCTGATCGGCGGCGTCGGAGCCGCGACGCTGCTGGTGATCGGCGCCGCGATGGGGAGCGTCCGCGCCTCGATCGTCAAGGAGATCTCCTGGGGCGTGTTCCCCTTCGTGGTCGGCCTCTTCATCGTCGTGCGCGCCGCCCTCGGCGTCGGCCTGCGGCAGCTCTCGGACACCTGGTTCGCGCGGCTCTCCCCGCCCCCGCCGCTCGACGTGCTCGTGCCCTCCCGGGTCACCACCTTCACCTCGAACCTGATCAACAACCTCCCCGCCGGCCTGCTCGCCCGCAGCACGCTGGAGCACGGCCACGCCTCCAATCCGGCCATCTACGGCGCGCTCCTGGGGACGAACCTCGGGCCCAACATCACCCTCGTCGGCTCGCGGGCGACGCTGCTCGTGCTCTCGGCGGCGAAGAAGAAAGGGGTGGAGCTCGGGGCGAAGGATTTGCTTCGCGTCGGGTTGATCACGACGCCGCTGGTGCTGCTAGAGCACCGAACAGGTTGAAATGCCCAGATTTCAACGCAAAGGCGCGGAGACGCAAAGGCGCAAAAAATCGGATTTCTTTTTTTGCGTCCCTGCGTCCCTGCGCCTTAGCGTTAAAATCCGGCTCTTTTCGGTCCATTTCAACCCGTTCGGTGCTCTAGGCCGCCTCGTCGAAGCACTGCGCAGGTGTCGGCGTCTCATTCACGCGCTCTCCGTCCGGCTCGAAACGGCGGGCGTAAGAAGGTGGAGATGGCGACCGACCTGGTCGATCCAGGCTCTCCATCGCGCAGGGAAACCTCTCGGTAGTCGAGAGCAAGTTCCCGCTCGCGTCGCAAGCGGCGCGCGTGTAACTCTCAGAGAATGGTTGCACGCATGTGGCGCATGTCGCGGGAGCTCCGCGCGTGCATACAGCAGAAGGTGGCGGTGTGAATACGGCGCCGCTCCTCCCTAGCGCGCGCCTCGTCGGGGGTTCCTCGAAGAACTCGCAGAGCGTGCTGCGTTCGAACGTCGCAAACGAGCTAATATTCGCCGTCGTCGGGCACGTCGGCTCGGGCACGTCCGAGGTTTGCAGGTTTCTACAGGCCGAGCTCGAGAGCACCAGCTTGCCAGGCGGGCCGTATACCGTCCGCATCCTCAAGGCGAGCAATGTAATTCGGTCATGGGCTGAGGGAACGGGCAAAGAGGCCCCGGCGAAGAGCCAGAAGCCACTTCTTCGGCACGCAATCGCACTCCAGGATCTGGGCGATGCCATGCGGCGCGGGGGAGACCACGCTGCCGTAGCCAAAAAGCTCGTTGACGAAATAAGAAAAGCCCGTAGCTCGATGTTGAACGTTCCCGCGAGCACCGATGCCGACGTGCTCCCAGATGGAACCAGGCGCGCGTACATCCTCGATTCCATCCGTCATCCGACAGAGGTATTCCTCCTACGCAGCTTGTATCAGGCCGCCTTTGCGCTTGTAGGTGTTGTCTGCGATGAAGAAACGCGGCGTCAGCGGCTCACGCATAAGTTTGCCGACGCCGGAGACGAAGGGGCGCAAGGTTTCATGGCCCGCGACAACAGCGCAAAGGAGAAGCATGGCCAGCGCGTTGAGGGGGCCTTTCACCTGGCCGATTACTTCCTGGATAACAGCGTCCCGCGGACAGGGCGTGACGGCAAGTCAAACACAGATTGGAAAGTCTCTGAGCACCTCTCGCGACTGATCAAGATCGTTTTGCACGTCGAGATCATCCGGCCGCTCAGCTCTGAAACGGCGCTGTACGTTGCCTCCGGCGCAGAGCGGCGCAGCGCTTGTTTGTCACGCCAAGTCGGCGCGGCGCTGCTCGATCGTGAAGGGAACGTCATCGCCACAGGCACCAACGAAGTCCCTAAAGCCGGCGGAGGCGTCTACGGCCAGGGATTCGAAGAGGAAGGAGGAAAGGGGAAGGAGAAGGAGGCTCCCGATGATCGCTGCTTCCACAGCAGGAAGGAGTGCAGCAACACGGTCGAACAGAAGGCGATAGTAGACGAGTTAGTTGAGCTGCTTGCGTTGATACCTGGAATGAAAGAGAGCGTCACCGCGCAGCGGCAAGCGCTCGTCGATATGCTCCGCGAGTCCCGCATCGGCGGGTTGCTGGAGTTCAGTCGTGCCGTTCATGCCGAGATGGATGCCCTGCTGTCTGCGGCGCGCAAAGGCATCTCGGCCGTTGGCACGCGGATGTTCGTCACCACGTTCCCTTGCCACTACTGCGCGCGCCACATCGTCACGGCAGGCGTCGACGAGGTGCAATACATTGAAGCGTATCCGAAGAGCCGCGCCCTTACATTGCACAATGATTCGATCACCGATCGAGTGGAGGGATGGAAGCCCCCCAGCTCCGGCGAGAAAGATGCCAAAGTTCTTTTTCGACCCTTCACCGGTGTCGCGCCGCGGCTGTATTCGCGTGCGTTCATGAAGGATCGAGAGCTCAAGGACAAGAACACCGGGAAGCTCTTGGTTGGTGAGCCTGCCTGGGGTGGACCATGGGATCTCGGCAGACTCAGCTACATCCAGCTCGAGAACGAGCTGTTGAAGACGGAGTAGCGACATGGACAGTCTTAAGCGCCCGCCGCACCTCAAGCTCGTCGTCACGCCTGCGCCACATCCTGAGCCGATATCCGCACCGGGTCAGATGCGGCTCTTTCCGGCCGATGCTCCCATACCGATGGTCATCGCGGACATAAGCCTCATCAGCGAGGTCGAGATGCTGTCGCTGCTCTGCGACACGCCCCCTCGCTGGCTCATCGACCTCCGCCCCTCGCCCCGCTTCGACATCGGACGGTTGAACCGCGCTCGGGTATTCATGCTCTTCGAACGACACCACATCCGCTACGAAGATATCTGCGGCATTCTGGGAATTTACTCTAGGCGGGACGCGTCGTTCAGCTCGGGCCGGGTAGCCACCGAGGTATCGCGAATTTTTGTCAAAGCGGATGCGGCTTCAGAGCCGGGCAAAGTGATGGTGCTCGTCGACGACAGCGAGATGGCGCGAGCGATGAAAACCACTCTGCCAGCGCAGCTCCATCCGTCTCCTAGAGGCGGGTGGACACCGTCGATCTTCATGCCCAGCGCTGCGCGTTCGTGGATTCGAGAAGGCTGAGAAGATACGATGGGTCGAACCGCGCGAGGGGTGGTCCGCGCGACGCTACAGCCACCCTGATGAAGATTGCACTCCTTCCCCTCGCTCCTTCTGATACGATGGCCCACAACACCCTACATAGAAAGGAAGGCACCCGTTGCGCAATCTAACCCTCGGTGACTTGAGGCTAGCCTTACGCGATCTCCTGGGCGACAAGCTCACCGAGCTCCGCCTATCCGCGACCGGCAAGCTGTACGAGCCGCGCCTTCGCGCCAAGCAACAGCAGATCGAAGCCATCCCCGACACCGCGGGCTCCCAGGCCCCGCTGGCCAAGGAGCTTGGCGAGGCTGACATTCGACACGATGGCTTCGGAGGCGCGAGCTACTACCTGTGCCGCGCAATCGAGGCCCACCCGACGCTCCCCGCCTCCCTCAAGCAAGCCGCAGCTGACGTGCAGAAGACGTTCGTTCCGCAGCTCGAGATCCTCCGCGCCTCCTACCCCGACGAGGCGGCGGCGGCCCTCGACAAGCGACCGGAGCTCGTCCGGCTCAAGGCCGAGTTGAAATCCCTCGCAGTCCCCGGCGGCGGCACGCTCCTCGGCTGGATGACGAGCTTCATCAACGCCGGGGACGACATCGACAAGCTCCTTCGCGAGCGGGCTACGGCGCTGGCCACCGGCGAAAACGCCGCGGCGGCAGGGCCGCTCCGCGGAGCCACGGTGGGCTTGCTCGGGCGCTTCCGGGACGCGCTGGGGGACGAGATCCACGAGGAGAGCGGGAAGCTTCCCGAAGGCTACGATGCGCGATTGTTCGCCTACGTCGACAAGCTCAACGACGACCGCCTCCACCGGGCGCGCACGGCGGCTTCCGGTGAGCCCGCCGTTCCGCTGGCAGAGCCTTCCGCCGTGGATCCGACGTCGCCCAAGTAGCCCTTTTAGCAGCGACAGCGAGCCGACTGGACCGTAGGCACCCCGAGTCATGGGCGCCTGCGGCACCTCGGTCGTGCTACATTTCGGCGTGAGTATGACCCCGCCCACCCTGGAGACCCAGCAGGTCGTTCTCACTCTCCCGAGGGCGCTCGTGCGAACAGCCGAGTGGATCGAGCGCGCCGCCGCGGAGCTCCACGTCGAAGCGCTCGAGGACGACGCTCTCCTCGTCCTGTGTGACGTGCAGATGGGCCAGCCGGAGCGAACAGAGCTGAGCTCGTTGCTCACGAAGAACCGTGAAGGCCGATTGGACAAGGCAGGTAAGGCGCGCCTCGACGAGCGTATGAGGGAGTATGACCAGTTGCTCCTCCGCAAGGCACAAGCGCTCCGAGAAGCCGCCGCGCGGGATCTTCGCGGACCCATGGGTGCCTGATGCGGAGACGCACCCCCCGGAAGCGGTGCACCAACGTCGCCGCAGTAGCTCTTTTCAGCACCTTTCCCCGCGAATTGTGCCTCCAACATGGCCGGCGGCTGCGCCGCAAGGCCCCTGATCATGTCGCGACATCCGCGCGAGCCGCGCGATGAGGGGCGCCGGCATGTCGGGACATGCCCGGGAGCTGCGTGGCAAGGCCCCCGACCATGTCGGAACATGCCCGGGGCCTGATCGACGAGGCACCCCGGCATGTCGGGACGTGCCCGGCGCCTGAACGACGAGGCACTCCGGCATGTCGGAGTAGCGCCGCCGCCCCGGGGCGCCTCGTGGCATGAAGATTGAATCGCGCGCTGTCACTGGGCTAAGCTTCGCCGCGCCTCCTCTCCGACCGCGCCCCCGCCTGGATAGCCTCACGCGCTGCGCCGGATCTCATCCTCTTGGCCGGGGACTTCATCGTTGGCAACGAGCCAATGAGCCGGTGGATCGCGCCGGAGATCATCGCGCATGGGCTCGCCGGTCTGCGCGCGCGGCTCGGCGTCTATGCGGTGCTTGGAAACCATGACGAGTGGGACGACGCCCCCCGGATCCGCCGCGCGCTCGAGGCCGAAGGGATTCATGTGCTCGACAACGAGGTCACCGAGATCCGCGATCGCGGCGTCTCGATCTGGATCGCGGGGCTCGCTGACTACACGACGCGCGATCAAGCGATCGAGGCGACGATTGCCAGGGCGGGTGATCTCGTGATCGCCTTGACGCACGAGCCGGATAGCTTCCCTGGGATCCCGGCGCGGGTCGCGCTCACGCTCGCTGGACATACCCATGGTGACCAGGTTGCTTTACCGCTCCTCGGGCGGCTGGTCGTGCCGTCGCGTCATGGGCAGCGTTATGCGGCGGGGTACGTCGTTGAGGAGGGGAAACACCTTTTTGTCACGACGGGGATTGGGACGAGCATTTTGCCGGTGCGGTTCGGGGTGACGCCGGAGATTGCTCTGTTGACGCTGGTTGCGGCGCCGTAGAGCGAGATGGGGATGGGGCGATGGTCGTCAGCGTCAGCGTCAGCGTTGACGTCCACGTTGACGTCCACGTTCACGTAGACGTCTACGTTCATGTTGACGTCGACGTTCACGTTGACGTCTACGTTGAACCCCTCAACCCCCGCGCGGCGCGACGCGAATGGAGCTAACTTCGCCGCGATCCGCACGGATCGCGTCGGACGAGGGAGATCGTGGTCGTAAAGGCTGAGGCGCACGCGGAGGAATTCACGGGGACCGAGCGCTTCCTCGTCATCCGCCGGGTCGGCGCGGGGGGGATGGGCGTGGTCTACGAGGCGCTCGATCGCGAGCGCAATACGCGCGTCGCGCTGAAGACGCTGCGCACCCTCAAGCCCGACGCCATCCTTCGCTTCAAGAACGAGTTCCGCGCGCTGTCGGACATCCAGCACCCCAACCTGGCCAGCCTGGGCGAGCTCTTCGAGGAGCGAGGGCAGTGGTTCTTCACGATGGAGCTGGTCCGCGGCGTCCATTTTCTCGACTACGTGCTCCGCCCGAAGCCCGAGATGGGCGATGCCGTGGTGGTGACTTCCACTGAAGATCAGCCGACCGCAAACCTCGGGCCGGGCTCGCGGGCGTCGATGGATTCGATCCCCCCGACCCCGTCGAAGCGCCTGCCCTCGGGCTCCGACGAGACCCGTCTGCGCGGGGCGATGGCGCAGCTCGCGCTCGGCCTCGCGGCGCTGCATCGCGCCCACAAAGTTCACCGCGACATCAAGCCGTCGAACATCCTCGTGACGCCCGAGGGGCGCGTGGTGATCCTCGATTTTGGGCTCGTGGCTGACCTCGTCAACAACGTCCCCGAGTCGCACCTCGTCGGCACGTTCTCGTACATGGCGCCCGAGCAGGCCGCGATGAAGACCGTCGGCCCCGCGGCGGACTGGTACAGCGTCGGCGTCCTGCTCTACCAGGCGCTCACCGGCCGGCTCCCCGTGCAAGGCAACGCGCGCGAGGTCCTGATCTTGAAGCAGGCCTTCGATCCGCCGCCCCCCAGCGCCCTCGCCGAGGTGCCGGACGATCTCGATCGCCTCTGCGCTGATCTGCTGCGGATCGAGGCGAAAGATCGGCCTCTGGAGCGCGACATCCTCCGCCGCCTCAACGCGGTGGACCCGCCCACGCTCCCCGATTTTCATGGCCATGGCCCGCACTTCGTCGGTCGCCGCAGCGAGCTCGAGCAGCTCAAGAAGGCCTTCGCCACCGCCCGCCGCGAGCACGGCGTCACGGTGCTCCTCCACGGCGAGTCGGGCGTCGGCAAGAGCGCGCTCGTCCGGCGCTTCGCCTCGAGCGCCGTCAAGGCCGACCGCATGACGGTGATCCTCTCCGGCCGCTGCTACGAGCGCGAGAGCGTGCCGTACAAGGCTGTTGACGGTGTCATCGACTCGCTCAGCCGCTACCTCACGTCGATCCCCAAGGCCGACGCGGCGACGCTCCTTCCGCGCCAGCGCGGGCTCCTCGGGCAGGTCTTTCCCGTGCTCCGCAAGCTCGACGAGATCGCCGAGGCGCCGCTCCCGATCGCCGGCTCGCTCGATCCGCAGGTGCTGCGCGCCCGCCTCTTCTATGCGCTGCGCGATCTCTTGATCCGCCTCGCCGACAACGGCCCGCTGGTGCTGGTGATCGACGATCTGCAGTGGGCCGACGCCGACAGCCTCGCGCTCCTCGCCGACGTGATGCGGCCGCCGGGGGAGCCGAAGCTGCTGCTGATCGCCACGATGCGCGCGGCCCTCAAGACCGAGCTGCTGCGCCTCGAAGAGGATCCCACCGACGCCACCGTGCAGGGCGTCGAGCAGGTGCTCGCGCTCTTCACGGGCGACGTGCGCATGCTGCGCGTCGGCAGCCTCCCGCGCGAGGACGCGCGCGCGCTCGTCGACGCGCTCCTCCGCGACGCGGGCAAGGGCGCGGAGGTCAGCGCCGGGGCGCTCGCCGAGGAGGCCGGCGGCCACCCGCTCTTCATCGACGAGCTGGTGCGGCAGCGCCTGTTGCTCGGCGAAGGCCAGGGCCCGCTCCGCCTCGACGAGGCGCTGCGAACGCGCATCGCGCGCCTCGACGAGGGCCCGCGCCGGCTGCTCGAGCTCGTCGCCGTCGCCGGCGCGCCCCTGTTGCAGGAGACCGCGGCGATCGCCGCCGGGATCGAGCTCAACGATCTGGTGCGCGAGGCGGCGCTGCTCCGCGCGCAGAACCTGGTGCGCACCGGCGGCGTGCGGCGCACCGCCGTCGTCGAGCCGTACCATGACCGCGTGCGCGAGGCGGTGCTGCTCGGCCTCGATCCCGCGGCGCTCCGCGGCTTTCACGGGCACCTCGCGCGCGCGCTCGAGGTCGCGGATCACGCCGACGCCGAGGCGCTCGCCGTCCACTGGCGCGGCGCGGGCGAGCCCGAGAAGGCGGCCACCTACGCGCTTCGGGCCGCCGAGAGCGCGGCCTCGGCCTTCGCCTTCGATCGCGCCGCGCGCCTCTACCAGCTCGCGCTCGAGCTTCGCCCCGTCGACGGAGTCGAAGGCAGCACGCTCCGCGAAATGCTCGCTAACGCCCTCGCCAACGCGGGCCGCGGGGCTCGGGCCGCCGACGCGTACCTCGCCGCAGCGGCGCTGCACCCGCCCGCCGCCGCGCTCGATCTGCGCCGCAAGGCCGCCGAGCAGCTCCTTCGCTGCGGCCACATCGACGAGGCGATGGCCGCGCTCCGCACCGTGCTCACGGCGATCGGGATGGATCTCCCCGAGTCTTCGAAGCGCGCCCTCGCCCCGCTGCTCTTCCGCCGCACCCAGGTCCGCCTCCGCGGGCTCGCGTTCAAGGAGCGCCACGAGCGCGAGATCGCCGCCGAAGATCTGATCCGCATCGACACGTGCTGGGCCGTCTCCACCGGCCTCGGCCTCGTCGACAACATCATCGGATCGTACTTTCAATCGCGCGGCCTCCTGCTCGCGCTCGACGCGGGCGAGCCGCACCGCATCGCCCGCGCCCTCGCGCTCGAAGCGAGCTACTCGTCGGCCTCCGGCGGCGCGTCCGCACAGCGCACGGCCGAGCTCCTCCGCCTCATGCAGACCCTCGCGAGGCGCCTCGATGATCCCACCTCGCTCGCGTGGGCCGAGGGCGCGGAGGGCATGAGCGCCGCCCTCGAAGGCCGCTGGAAGGTCGGCCACGAGGCCGCCGAGCGCGCCGAGGCCATCTTCCAGGAGCGCTGCCGCGGCGCGGCCTGGGAGATCGCCTCGATGCGCTGGGTCTCGCTCTGGTCGCTCGCCAACCTCGGCGAGCTCGCCGAGCTCTCCCGCCGCATCCCGGAGCGCCTCCGCGAAGCCAAAGAGCGCGGCGATCTTTACGCCTCGATGTGCCACTCCATCGGCCTCGCCAACCTCTTCTGGCTCGCCAAAGACGAGCCCACCCAGGCCCGCGAGCGCAACCGCGAGGCCCTGCGCGCGTGGTCGCAGCGCAAGTTCCACGTCGAGCACTGGTGGGCCATGCTCTCGGAGCGGCAGATCGATCTCTACAACGGCGACGGCGAAGCAGCCTGGAACGGCGTCGAAGAGCAGTGGCCAGCGCTCTCCGGATCACTGCTGCTGATGGTTCAGCTCACCAAGCTGGAGGCGTTGCACCTCCGCGCCCGCGCGGCGCTCTTGCTGGCCATGCAGCGGCCGGCGCAGCGGAAGTCGCTGCTGAAGGCTGCGCTCGCGGACGCGGCGAAGATCGAGAAAGAGGATATGCCCTGGTCCAACCCGCTGGCCGCTCTCCTGCGCGCCGGCGCGGCGATGATAGAAGGCGATTCGATGCGGGCGCTGCCTTTGCTGGAGGTAGCCATTACGGGGCTCGATGGAGCCAATATGGCTCTCTATGCCACGGCGGCGCGGTATCGCCGCGGTCATCTTCTCGGTGGGGACGCGGGGCGGATGCTGGTGGTGGAGGCCGAGCAGTGGTTGACGAAGCAGGGAGTCGTCAACCGAGCGAGGATGGTGGGGATGCTGGCGCCGGGGTTTCCGGAGGGGTGAGCGGCGCGCGGCCCGCTCCCCGCGCGGCTCGGTAGCACCCCGGGCAGCCCAGTGTACGTCAGCAACTGGATCAAGGGAAGCAAGATATCCGCGAGCGCTTGTCGCAGTTCGAGGGAGGAACGGAGCCGCGGCAGGACGGGCAGCCGGAGCTCAGTGGCCCACGCCCGACCTACGAGATAGCAGAACGGGTGCAGGCTGTGACCTGCGGTGGCCTGGCGGCCATTCACCAACTCGTGCGCGAGATCGACTTGCCCGGGTGCATCGACGCGAAGCTCGGGATCCTGCGCCGCGCCCGGCCCTACCAGGACTCGGATC
>Ga0209181_10001579_pt1 | contig 39353 bp, 33 predicted proteins | sample MAT05_FD_187208 | JGI IMG/M metagenome (GOLD analysis project Ga0209181, IMG submission 187208) | Freshwater microbial communities from Lake Fryxell liftoff mats and glacier meltwater in Antarctica - MAT-05 (SPAdes) (version 2) | ecosystem: Environmental > Aquatic > Freshwater > Ice > Liftoff... | reverse complement strand
GCGCTGTGCAATTACGCCGCGCTTCACGCGGCTCCGAGCGTTGCTGCAGACAAGGCATTGTGGTACGCCCTGCGCGCACTTGGCGCGATAGCGTTGACAGGTCACTCATCGGTTAGCACCATCAGCGACATGTCGAGACACCGCTGAATGCATCGCCGCCTTCAAACATCCGACATTTGGGCGAGAGCAGCCGGTCCACCCACGCCGTTGCCATCCAAAAGGTCGACGTGGCGCTGAGCGTAACTTTTACTTCGGCGGGAGCCGCGGGCAGTCGCAGCGTTGCCAGGTCGATAGCATAGCTGCCCGTCTTCGCGAAGTGCGCCGCTTGCGCGTCGCGAACGGTATTCAACACTGGTTCCAATTTTCCGAACGGGCTGGCCGAGGTCCACACCACTACTGCCGGAAGTCCGGGCACAGCGCTGCCCAAGTCGAGGAATGTGGAGTCGATTGGGCTGATACAGGCCACCGTTAGATACTGCACCGCTTTGGGATCAAGCGCCTTGACCGCCAGCTCAGTCGACGCGCGTCCATCAACAAAAACGAGCGGCGTTTTCTGGATTGAGTTTCGGCATTTCCGCAACTCGGCGTTTGCGGACAAATTCGCGAACGGCGGCGCCCCACCTGGAGACAGAATTAGAGCGCCGATAAACGCGAGAGCCGTGACTGAGTGCAACATGGCGCGGTGCTCCTTGGGCGGTGTTGACGTCGCGGCTGGCCTACATTGGCAAGCGCCGTTGTCCAAACGTTACGGCGCTTGGCTTGCGATGGCAAGCAATGCAGGATTCAGGGTTCAGGGGTCAGGGGTCAGCAACTGCAGGGTGCATTGTCGCGTGGGGAAGACGGACGAGTGTTCAGCAACACAGGGGTCAGGGGTCAGTTTCGCGACGTCCGCGCTCTCTGAACCCTGCACTTCCTGACCCCTGTAGTTCCTGACCACTCGACAACCTCCCCGCCAGAATATCGCACCCTTTCCGTTCCTGAACCCTGACCCCTGAACCCTGAATCCTCTCCCGGCTTTCCCCGTACTTCCACTTGCGCCGCCACTCTGTAAGCTTTACCGTCATATGGTCATCCCATAGGACGGAACATGTCAGAAGACAAACTCGAGGTCAAACAGGGCACATTGGCCCTCATGATCCTCCGCACGCTCGAAGTGCTGGGCCCCCTGCACGGTTATGGCGTGGCCCGCCGCATTGAGGAAACCAGCCGCAACCGCATCGCGCTCAACTACGGCACCCTCTATCCAGCCCTTGTAAAGCTGGAACAGGAGGGATCTATAGAAGCAGAATGGCGCCAGTCTGAGAACAATAGGCGTGCAAAGTACTATTCCCTCACAGATTCGGGCCGACAGGAGCTCGCCAGAGAAACTCGCGAATGGAATCAGACGGCTGACCTCATCGCCGCGTTCCTGGCGCCACGACCGGAGCCCTCATGAAACGGATTCGTGCCGCGCTCGCGCGCCTTCAGACCGTACTGGGCGGCCATCGCCCGGACAATGATCTGCGGGAAGAGCTTGAAGCCCATCTCGAAATGGAAACGGCCGAATACATTCGCCGAGGGATGGCGCCGGAGGCGGCGCGGCGAAAAGCGCTGTTGGCGTCTGGCGGGTTGACCACGGCCGTCGAAGCGGTCCGGGACCAGCGCGGCTTGCCGTGGCTTGAAAGCCTTGCTACGGACATTCGGTACGCGGTGCGCGCGCTCCGTCGAAGTCCCGCGTTCACGTCTATAGTGGTGCTCACGCTGGCGTTGGGAATCGGCGCCAACACCGCCATTTTCAGCGTCGTGCGCGGCGTGTTGCTCAAGCCGTTGCCGCACCGGGATGGCGATCGCCTGCTCTACTTCCGGCAGTCTATGGATGGGCCGGGCGGCTCGAGCATCACCTTTTCGGTGCCGGAGGTGCGCGATTTCCGCAATGGCGTCCCGGCCCTTAGCGGCATTGCCGAATATTCGCCGTTCTCGTTCACCCTGCAGGGCGACGAGGATGCGGTGCGCATCAACACTGGCCTCGTGACGGGTAACTACTTCGAGGTGATGGGATTGGCGCCCATTATCGGGCGTGTGACAACCAGTGGTGATGACGGAACGGGCGTGCCTCCCGTAATGGTGCTGACGCATGAATTCTGGACCAGGAAATTCGGCAGCGATTCGGGCATTGTCGGCCAACAGGTGCGACTGGATGGTTCTTCGGTCACCGTCATTGGTGTGTTACAGCCGGCGCCATTTTTCCCTGATCGCGTTGATGCGCTGCTGAACATGGTGATCAGTTCGCACCACACCAGCGCGCAAATGATCGAGGGGCGGGCGCACCGGATGACCGAAGTGGTGGCCCGACTGGCACCGGGCGCCACGTTGAAACAGGCCGTCGCGGAAGTACAAGCGACGTACTCGCGCATGCAGAACGAACACACGGATGTGTACAACGCCGCCTCGCACTACCGGGTCGCCGTGCTTCCGTTTCAGGAAGCGCTTGGTGAAGGCGCGCACATGACGTTGTGGCTCTTGATGGCCGCGGCGGCATTTGTCATGATTATTTCGGCGGCAAACGTCGCCAACCTCACGATGATGCGTGGCGTTCGACGGGAACACGAACTGGTGGTGCGCGCCGCGCTCGGCGCCGGAGTTGCGCGTTTGCGGCGATTGTTGCTGGCGGAAAATCTGTTGCTGACGCTCGCGGGCTCCACACTCGGCCTTGGCATCGCGTTTGGCGGGGTGCGCTTGTTGGTGTTGTTCGCCGAACGTTACTCGACCCGCGCTGGTGAAATTGGTATTGATCGCACGGTGCTGGGTTTCACATTCGGAATTGCACTGCTGTTGGCGCTGATACTGTCGTACGTCGCGTCGTTACCGCGCGAGGGCACGTTTGCGGCGTGGATGGCCGCTGGCGTGCGACGCATCAGCGGCTCGCTCAGGAAACAGCGCGTGCAGCGCAGTCTCGTCGTCGCGCAAATTGCCGTCTCGGTGGTGTTGCTGGCTGCTGCGGGGCTGCTCACGCGAACCATGATTCAGCTCGCCGATGTGTCAACGGGTCTCAGGGATGAAGAAGTCCTCACCATGCAGATTCCGATGCTTGAACTGAAATCGGTGTTCGATCCGGCGTGGCAATCGGCCACGCGGGCGCGCTACGAGCAGATGCGGAATGAAATCAGCGCCCTTCCCGGTGTCGTTGAGGTGGGTATTGGCTCGACCATGCCACTGCGCTCCACCGATATGCATTTCGATATGAAAACCGAAGGCAAAGCGCTTGCGGTTGGCCAAACAGCACCGCGGCCGGAGCTTCGAACCGCCAATCCGGAATATTTTCGCGCCGCCGGTATTCCACTGCTCAGCGGGCGCGAATTTGCGACAACGGATATTGTCGGAGCAGGGCGCGTCGTGATCCTCAACAAGCTGCTGGCCGAAAAATTATTTGGCGACGAAGATCCCCTTGGGCGACGGGTAGCGTTGACGGGCGATGTGCTGCAGTTTACGCCGTTCAGCGGCGAGTGGCGCACCATTGTCGGTGTGGTAGGCAACACGCAGGACGGTGGACTGGATGCACAACCGCGGCTCGCGGCGTTCATGCCATTCGCGCAGGAACCTCCGTTTTTTGGAGGCATGGTCATTCGCGCGGACAGCAACGTGGCGAAGCTGTCCGCTGCAGCCACTCGCATTGTGCGCCGCATTGCACCAACCGCTCCCATCGAGGACGTGCTGACCGTTGCACAGATTAAAGATCAAAGTGTCGCCCCGCGCCGATTGAACGCTGCGCTGATTTCTGCGTTCAGCATACTGGCCGTGATCATTGCGGCCATTGGCATTGCCGGCGTGCTGGCATTCTCAGTAAGTACCCGCACCAACGAAATCGGCATTCGCATGAGCCTGGGCGCCGATCGGGGCGAGGTGCAGCGCATGATACTGCGCGAAGGCGGTGTATTACTGGTGGCCGGGTTGCTGTTGGGCGTGGTGGGTGCATATTTTGCCGCGCGTGTCATTCAGGGCCTGTTGTTTGGCGTGGCCCCACATGATCCGATAACGTTGGCTGGCGTGGCGGGAATCATGACCGTGGTGGGCCTTGGCGCGTGCTGGATTCCAGCGTTGCGCGCGTCGCGAATCGACCCGGCAGTCACACTCAGGAAATGAGAAGGATTCAGGGTTCAGGGTTCAGGGTTCAGCAACTGCAGGGTGCTTTGTCGCGTGGGGAAGGTGAACGAGTGTTCAGCAACACAGGGGTCAGGGGTCAGTTCCGCGACGGCCGGGCCCTCTGAACCCTGCAGTTCCTGACCCCTGTAGTTCCTGACCCCTCGTCGATCTCCCCATCAGTACATCGCACCCTTTTCGTTCCTGAACCCTGAATCCTGAACCCTGAATCCTGTTGGGAAAACTCCGCCGCCTCTCTCTCGTATCCGTGGTGTTCGTTCTGTCCGCCACATCGGCAAGTGGCCAGTCCGTGTCCGACTGGGCCGGCCTACAGCATTACGCCAAAGAAAATTCTGAATTGCCTCGGGCCGCAGCGGTGAGACTCCGTGTGGTGTTCATGGGCAATTCCATCACGGAAGCATGGACTCCGTTGTTTGCGCAGCTGTTTCCCGGCAAACCCTACGTCGGTCGCGGCATCAGCGGACAAACCACGCCGCAAATGCTGGTGCGGTTCCGCCAGGATGTCATCGCACTCAAACCCGCGGTCGTCGTAATTCTCGCGGGCACCAACGACATTGCCGGCAACACGGGGCCATCGACACTCGAGATGATTGAGGACAACATTGCGTCGATGAGCGAACTGGCCAAAGCCAACGGTATTCAGGTTGTGTTGTGCTCTGTGCTGCCGGTGTTCGATTATCCGTGGAAACCGGGGCTTGGGCCGGCGTCGAAAATTGTGGCGCTCAACGCGTGGATTCGGGCGTACGCCAAAACGCATGGTGCCGAGTACGCCGACTTGCACGGTGCTATGGCGGACGAACGGCAGGGGCTGCCCAAATCGCTGGCCGCGGATGGGGTTCATCCGAATCTGGACGGGTTCAAGATCATGAGCCCGATTGTTGAACGCGCGATTGCGGCGGCGATGAAACGGCGGTGACGCTGGTATAAAACGGCGGTGTCGCAAGTGAGCCGACTCTCGTTTTCATGGCGGTAGCTGCCAATCGATGGAAACAGTGAGACTGCAACTGCCGCCCGCCGCCGCATCGCATGAGCCTCCGCCAAGCGTTCGCTGCTAATCATTGCCGCGGCGTTGGGACGTCTGGGAAGATGCTCGGCGTTCAACGATCACGTAGAGAGTTTTGCGTGCTCGGCTGTCTGCTGGATCCGTACATGCGGCAAATGTGTCTGGTCGTGCGTGTATGAATCAGGTGTCGTCGAGGTACAGTTGCTCGCGACGGCGGCAGCGTAGCCTCAAGCGGCGTGCCGTTCAGCCGTGAACGCGTTCGACGTGCGTTTCTGTACCGGCCTGTTCCGCCGCATCCGCATCGTCGTCGTTCAGTTCGTCCGGCTCCGCGATTTGCCACTCGGGAAATGGATCGGGCAAATCACTCCATCCCTCGAAACCCAGCGCCATCTCCGATGGCGTGAGCAGACACTCGTCAAGCAATGCGGTGAGTTCGGAACGGTCCAGGTGCTGGCCGATGATCGCCAGTTCCTGTCGCCGATCGCCGACTTCGGAATCCCACGTCGCTTCAAGCTGTATCCGCTGTGCTTCGTCAACGTCCCAGCTGCTCTCCTCCGTCGCGGCAAACCAGTAGCCCGCCGGCTGTACTTCCAGCATCGCGCCGGCCTGCGACCAGCTGGCCATCAATTCGTGTCGTGATGCAATCCAGAAAAATCCCTTCGCGCGCAACACGCCGGGCAAACCCAGCAACACCTGTTCCCACAAGCGTTGTGGATGAAACGGGCGCCGCGCCCGATACACGAAGCTGCCAATTCCGTATTCCTCTGTTTCGGGAATGTGCACGCCGGCCAGCTCCTTCTGCCATCCGGGAGCCGCTTCCGCTTTCTCGAAATCGAATCGGTGCGTGCCAAGCAGTCGTGCTGGCGCTACAACACCGCGTGTCGAGACAACCTGTTCCGCATCCGGATTCAGGTGGCGCAGCAGTGCCTGCAACTCTCCCAGTTCATCACTGCGGATACGATCCGTCTTGTTGATCACCAGCACGTTCGCGAACTCCACCTGATCAATGAGCAAGTCCGGAATCGTTCGCTCATCCTCGTCGCTCAGCGCCAGCTGGCGCGCGCGGAGATCATCCAGCGACCCCAGATCATCCCGAAACCGCTCCGCGTCGACCACCGTGACCATGGTGTCGAGGCGTGCCACATCCGACAGCGACACTCCTTCTTCTGTCTCGAAGGTGAACGTCGCGGCGACCGGCATCGGCTCGCCAATGCCGGTCGACTCAATCAGCAGGTAATCAAACCGCCCTTCGGCCGCCAGCCGCGCCACTTCCTGCAACAAGTCGTCGCGCAAAGTGCAACAGATGCAACCGTTGGTCATCTCAATCAGTCGTTCTTCGGTGCGCGACAACACCGCTTCACCGCCCCGCACCAGCTGAGCGTCGACATTCACTTCACTCATGTCGTTCACGATGACCGCGACACGCAGTCCTTCGCGATTCGACAGGACATGATTCAGCAGAGTGGTTTTTCCGGCGCCGAGGAAGCCCGATAATACTGTTACGGGCAGGCGCCGGTCGTGTGTGGCCGTCATTTCGATTCCTTAAAGAGCGAGTGCTTCCGCACGCGCGGATCGTTCCGCTGTTCCACCCGTCCGGGATGGGTGCGTGAATTCCTGGTGGTGCTGGATGGGGAGTTCGTTCAGTGCAGCGCCGTTGTAATGCGTCTGCACAGGCCTCACGCTCGCAGTGTACGTCGCAGGCCGATCACCAGTCATCAGACAAGTAACAGACGGGCACTCGCGAGTTATGAGTGGTCATTTCTGCACGTTGTTCAGCAGAATCGAAATCTCCGACGCACTGATCTCCGACCTGGCGCTGCGTGACTCTGGCGAGTGGAACTATTCGTAGTGGGAACCGTTTCGCTGCCAGTCCAATTTGTACGACCTGCAATTCACAGTTGCCCTTGGTCGAGAATGGAATATCATTGGCTTATGCGCAATGGAGAACTGTGGGCCGTGTTCGATGCATCGGTCTGGACGTTTAACGTCGGGAGTGGCCGGGCGAGCAGTTTTGAGATCCGCACTGGCCCGACGAACGTCACAGCGCGAGGCCAGCGATGATTCGGGCCGTGACTTCGTCGCGTCGACCGCCCACACAGTGCGTCTTTGGCATTTGCGGCGTGGCGCTGCTGGCGTTGACTGGCGCAGCCGCAGTGAATGCGCAGCAACCGATGCGGGTGGATGACGGTACAATGATCAGTTCGAACACGTGTCATCTTCACGGCTTGGGGCATGATGCATACGCGCTGGAAATCACCAGTGCGAAAGCGAAGGCGATCGCCGAACTCGACGCCGGGTTTGCACGACTGCGACGTCCCTCTCCCGGCGACTCGCTGGAATATCAGCGCTCGCGCGCGGATGAGGCCAGCGTGCAGGCCATGCCCCGCGAACGTTACGAGTCGCTCTTTCGCTCGGGCCGATATCAATGCGAACGATTCACGTATCGCAGTGATGGACTGGCCGTGGTTGGATATCGGTACGCGGGGGCCGCACACCCGAGCGGGAAACATCCGGTACTCGTCTTTCTGCGCGGCGGCAACCGGGAGTTCGGGAAACTTGATGAGCCGTGGATGCGCCGATTTCGCGCGTTCCTCGACAGCGGGTATGTGGTGATCGGAACACAGTACCGAGGCAATGATGGTGGCGAAGGGCGGGAAGAGCTTGGTGGTGCCGACGTGCGCGATGTCACGAATCTCCTTCCGCTGATCCGGCGCGATACGACGCTCGATAGCGCGAACGTCTATTTGTTTGGAGCATCACGCGGGGGCATGATGGCATACCTCGCGATCCGCAATGGGATGCACGTCAACGCTGCAGTGGTCCAGGCTGGACCAACGCGGCTTGCCCAGCAGGAAGCGCTGCGACCGGGGATGGAGGCTGAGGTGTACTCGCAGGTCGTCCCCGGTTGGCCAAAATCCAAGGCGGCGTTTTACCGCGATCGATCGGCCGTTTACTGGGCTGATCGCCTCACTGTTCCGCTGCTCATTGTGCACGGGACGAAAGATTGGCGCGTCGATCCAGGGGACGCGCTGGCGATCACTTCCCAGCTCCTGGCATCGGGACAACGCGTCGAACTCATCATGTACGAGGGCGGCGATCACTACCTGATGGATCAGCGCGATGACTTTGATCGTCGTATGTTCGCCTGGTTCGCAAGGTTCCGGCGCTGAGCAGGCATCGCGCGAAGGCGGGACCGTCCGGTGACCGCTCCCGGGCAACGGCCGTTTCGCGCCGTAGCCGCTGAGCGGAATGCGCGACGGGCGCCGCAGGCGTCGGCGTCACCCTGGCATCCTTCGAACTCCGCCGGATTGCAGCGCACCCCCTAATTGCATTTTTTGTACTATCAACATATTATTTTAGCATAGCCTAAATTGTGCGGCGCCTGAGGGAGCCGCGGTCGGGCTCCGCCTTTCTCAGGAAGACCGATGCGATCACTGATCATCGCCATTGTCATGGCGTTGCCTGTTCTGGCGTCGGGGCAGCAACCAGCACCCAAACTGGTGCCCGCCCCCCGCTACACCGACGACTGGTCGGTGCGCCAACTCGACGGCACGAATACGCCGCTCTCGACGTTTCGCGGTCGCGTGGTCTTTCTGCACTTCTGGGCCACCTGGTGCGTGAACTGCCGCCCCGAACTGGAGAGCATTCAGCGGTTGCGCGCGCTGGTGAAAACAGCGGATACGGCAGATGCGCCGGCGTTCGTGCTCATATCGCCCGAGGCCGGCGCCATCGTGCGCCGTTATCTCGGCCGGCGCGCCGACTCGTCGTCGGTGTATCTCGAAGCCGACCGATTTCCGCGCCATCTGCAGGTGTCAGCCTTGCCAACAACTTTCATCATCGCTCGCGACGGAACCATCGCGTATCACACGCGCGGGGCTGCGCAGTGGGATGCACCGCGTGTTCTCGATCTCCTGCAGTCACTCCAGGCTCAATCAAAGCATGCTCCCGAATAACTTCTGGTCCAATCCGTCCGTCCTTCTGCGGGCAGCCGGCATCGCATTGACTTCGGCAATACTGGCACCATCTGCTACCGCGCAGGGACCACTGACTGGCACGGTGAGTGCCAACGGGCAACCAGTGTATGGTGCTCAGATCACGGTGTCCTCTACGGCCCTTCGTGCCCTCAGCAGCCGCACGGGACAGTATCGCATTCCTTCGCTTGCCGCCGGCACGTACACCATCGTCATTCGGGCGGTTGGATTTCGCCCCGACTCCGGCATGGTGACCGTGATGGCAGCAGGCCCGACGCAGCATGACGTCGCGCTGACTGCGTCAACCGCGATGACCGAACCGATTGTCACCACCGGTACACAGAAGGCCACCACCGTGAGTGACTCACCGGTCAAGATCGAGGTATTCAACACCGCGTTCTTCAAGATGAGCGTGACGGACAATGTCACCGAGTCCATTAAACGCATGAACGGCTTGCAGGTCCAACAGGACTGCGGGGTATGTGGCACGAACAACATTCAGATTAACGGCATGCAGGGACCCTACACGGCCATCCTGATTGATGGTTCGCCCATCATGGGCAATCTCGCCAACGTGTACGGGCTGAACGGCATCAACCCCGCCATCATTCAACAGATTGAAGTCGTCAAGGGTCCCGCATCGACGCTGTATGGCACGGAGGCCATGGGTGGCGTCATTAACATCATCACGAAAGATGCGCGCTTTGCACCGCGCGTAACGCTGAACACCTTTGGGACCAGCGACGGTGAATCGACGGTCGATGCTTCGGCCGCATTTCAGCGCGAACATGTGCAGTCATTGCTGAGCGGCTCCTTCTCCTACAACGATCGCTTCATTGACCGCAATACGGATGGCTTTAGCGATTTAACGAGTTCGCGCCGTCTCGCGCTGTTCAATAAATGGACGCTGGGTGCACCGGCTGAACCGGTGTTCAGTGCCTCGGCGAAATACTACAACGAAGACCGGGTGGGGGGTGTACGCGGCTGGACCAGTGCCGACCGCTGCGGATCTCTCCTTTACGGCGAATCCATTCGCACCCGTCGTGGAGAACTGGTGGGACGCTACCGGCTGCCCGTCGGCGCACAACGTACGCGCCTCGACTTTTCGGCATCGTATCACGACCAGGACAGCTGTTATGGCACGACCCGCTACAACGCACAACAAGGCGTCTACCTTGGTCAGCTCGTGTGGGATCGCAACCTGGGCGCCGCGCACGATGTGTTGGCGGGACTGACTGCTCGCTTCCAGACATATTCGGATAACACCCCGATCACCGCCAATGGTGGCGCTCCGGAGCAACAATTTATCCCGGGCGTATTTGCGCAGGATGAAGTCCATCTCTCGCCGCGCGTAACGCTGCTCGGTGGGTTGCGAGTCGATCACCATCAGGAGCACGGCTTCATCACGTCGCCGCGGCTCGCAGTCAAATGGGAAGCGACGCATCACCAAGCGCTGCGCCTGAACGCCTCCACGGGTTTTCGTCTCGTCAATCTGTTCTCCGAAGATCATGCGGCCATCAGTGGGTTTCGCCGCTTGCAGCTTGCTGAGCAATTGCGACCGGAACGTTCATACAACGCCACCGTGAACTATCACGCCGAATTGCTTGCACACACGCGTCATCCGTTTGAAGTGGATGTCGACGGATTCTACACGCACTTTACGAACAAGATTGCGCCGGATTATGATAGCGATCCCGACGCGACGATCTACCGCAATTTGAACGGCTACGCGAAAACCCGCGGGGTTGCCACCAACGTCACCTACGCACCCGACACCGGACCACTCTCGTTCAACGTGGGCGGCACCTGGCAGGATGTGTTTTTGGTGCAGGATGGTGAACGTCGGCAGCAGGAGTTTTCGCCGCGATTTACCGGAGTGTTTGGCCTGTCGTATGTCATCGCTCCCGCTGCGCTGACGGTTGACTGGAGTGGGCGGGTGGTGTCCGCCCAGGACTTGCCCGCGTGTTTTGACACCACCGGGGGTACATGCGAGGGCATTCCCTCCCGCGGACCCTGGTACACCGAACAAACCGTGCAACTCACGAAACGCTTCACGCGCGGTATTGAAGCGTATGCGGGGGTCAAGAATTTGTTGGACGTCCAGGTACGCCGTCCGGTCTTTGACGCCAGTCGTCCTTTTGCTGATGATTTTCAGACCAACTTTGTGTGGGGACCCGTGCAGGGGCGACGCCTACAGGTTGGCGCGAGGTACGCCCTCAGTCGGTGATACGACACTTAGTGTAGTGTCGCAGAAGTCTCGTGGCATTCAGCGGCGTCTTTTGCCCCAGGGCGTCGTTGCACTCCCTCGCCATAGCGCTGCTATGACTCGGTCGCACGCCTCGCCCCGCGGCAAAATCCATCCGCTGCATTAGCGACGGGACTTCTGCGACACTACATTAGCATCCCATTTGCCCGAACACTGCTGATTCACTTTCGGATTGGCGGTGCGCGGGGATAGCAGGAGCACCAACAGCGCTACCCACTCCGCGCAAGACTGGGCCATCGCCCGTGGTCGCGCCGATTGATGATCGTGAGCAGCGTGTCGTGCATTGAGCGCATCAGTGCAGCGGAGTGCCGCGGCTGACGTAACCGCTACAGCTGCATCACGGCAAATTCTAACTGCCGAGCCGACGTGATGAGGCGGTCGTCGTAGCTGGCCAGTTTGACGGTTTGTCCATTACGTCGCAGGAAATCCATGGAAACCAGATGCTGCGCGTCGAGCGTGCGCACCGGTTTTGCAAATGATTCAAGCGCGCGTTCAAGCACCGGTCGCGCCAATTCGACAAACGCTATGCGACCCCGCAGGCCACGTACCTGTTCGTCGTGCGATTTGGTGAGACCGCGCGCATGCACACGCGTCCAGAGTTCGTATTCCAGCAGCCGGCTCGAGACCAAAGTCTCGCTCCACAACTCATCCGGCGGCCGGCGATCTTCGGCAAACAGGTGCGCGATCGCAACCGAAGTGTCGAGGTAGATCACCGATCAGCGCGGCCGTCCGCGAGGTCTCGAAGCAGCTCGTGCAGTGTGGCCAACGGCGTGTGGGCGGGTACTCCGTGTGCGACGATGGCCGGCGGAGTTACCCATCCCTGGCTCACCGCGTCGGCCAGCTGGGCGTCAGCAAGAAGTGCGCTGCGCCCCTCGCGCGGCGGAACGAGCTCGGCGACGACGCGATCGCGATCAGTGACCAACACGGTTTCCCCCCCGGCCGCCAGGCGGACGTATTCGCTAGCCCAGCGCACTCGCACACGAGCGCGTCACCCTACAACTGACGCAACCAACTTAATTTCACAATGAGAGACCGTGCGGGTGGCGCCAAACCATTCTGAATCGCCTGACGGTCGTTGTACACGACATACACAAACGACAGCGGCGTGAACTCCCACGCAAAGCGGGCATTGAGTGAACCCCGGGCCTGCGCGGTATTGTACTGATAGAACGCACTCCACTGGACGCGCGGTGACGCGAACACGCGCAGCTCTGGCCCCGCGAGTTGCGTGACAAATGCGCTGTCGCGCACGCCCAGCGATTGAAACCGATTGACCTCGTAGTTGCCGCGCAGCGACACATACGGGTTTGGCGACCAGCGGCCAGCGAGCTGGGCGCGATCAAGGCGGCCATCGAAAAATCCTCCGGTCGACACGTTTACAGTGACCGCCACGCGGGCACTCTGGTCGCTGCGACTATCCACGCCCGCACGCCAGTAGTCGTGAGTACCGGGCGGCGTCGTGACACCGGGAAACAACGTGAGCGCGGCATCGGGACGCTGCTGATTGTATTCCACAAACGGTTTCCATTGCGCTCCGTTTGTGTGGAGCACCTCGGTGTACACCGAGACGATGCCTTCCTGCAGCCGGAGCGACGAGGGGTCCTGATAGAAGTACGTCGTCACTCCGGGCTTGAACCACAACACCGTTTTGGGACGCCACGCCGGTTGCGCAGTGAGCGAAACCGCAGGGCTGGTCAGCAGCACATGCGGTCGTGAAACGAACCCGGTACGCGGTGCATAGTCGCGCTGCACCAAGGCGCCCAAAATACCGGTGTACAAGGTGGGCGACGTCCGTCCCGCAAAATACGTGACCGCCACGCCGGTCTTCCCGTCCATTGTGGAGGTGGACACCGTCGCTTCGAGCTGCACTTGCTCTCCCACGCGTGTGGTTGCATCAAACGATGTAACCACGTTCTGTTTGTTGTCGGCGCCGGGCAACGCAGCATCGGCCACACCGTCGTTGCGAAACGCAATCGTCGAACCCACTCGTGTGGCGCGCCCCAGCACGCGGCTGGCGCGCACCACCGCAAACGTTGACGCACCAACCGATTTCGCATCCTGATGCATGACGAGCGCCCCCGCGTTGGTGCGACCCGCTCGGTAGACGTACCGCGCGCCGCCAATGATCGGCAACGGCGACCCCTGATCGTCAAGCCCGATGCGACGGGTGAAGAATGGTTGCAGGACAAACCGTCCGCGCAATCCGCCGGAGGACAACAAATCGGAATTCTCGAGAAAGAATTGTCGTTGTTCGGGAAAGAAGACGTTAAAGCGCGTGAGGTTCACGACTTGCCGGTCAACGTCTGCTTGCGCGAAGTCGGTATTCACAGTGGCCTCGAGCAAGCTGCTGGCGGTTGGTGCCCAAATCACTTCTCCGCCCACATCGCCCAGGCTTCCGTTAAATGCTCCCGGAGCACCATCACGCAGGACCTGTCCCAAGGCGTAAGGGCGTACGCGAATGTTGGTGCGCGCGGGCGGAGGTTGTACCGAATCAAGCACCCCCGCGTACGAAAGGCGCCACGAGGAGAACTGGCGTGGGAACGGCGACCACGCGCTCCACTGCAACGCACGTCGCGTATTGCGCGTGAAGTTCAGCGACCACTGTTTGAGTTCGGGTTGGTAGCGCAAGGACGTCCACGGAATGGCCATTTCTGCAATCCAGCCGGAATCGCTGCGTGAGGTGCGTACGCGCCACAGCGCATCCCAGCTGAAATTGCTGACATCCCCTCCATCAAATGCCTGCACGTCGCCTTGTGAACCCAGTGGGCTGACCTGGAATTGCACGGAGGTCCGGCCGTCACCAAAGGAGCCAAACGTTACGCCAAACACGTCGGTCTCCCCCGGTTCGAAATCGCGGCGCAGGTCCTGCATGCGCAGCGTCGAAAGACCGGCGCTGTCGCGGTTCAATGCGCCCACGTACAGATACGTGTCGTCGTACAGAATTCGAACTTCGCTTGGAAATCGTGTCGTGGGTGCGTACGCCTGCCGCACCTGCGAAAATTCGTGCGCGACCGCTGCGTTCACCCACGCTGCTTCGTTCAAGTGACCGTCAATAACCAATGGCTCGACGGTGCGGCGCGCGACAAGGACACGGCGCAACGAGTCGGAAGGTTCCGGCACTATTGCCAACTGTGCCCGGAGTGCCGAGCTACTGCAAACGGCCAACGCGAACCCCAGTGCGAGATGCCGGGTAAACGCTCTCATTGGCGTCGCCATCCCGGACCACGCCATTCCGCTGATAACCGGCCCCCGGTGGAAATATTCACGGCAACTGCCAACGCGCGGGTTCCGGCTTTTCCTGGCCAAACATTGCCAGTTGACCTCATGGCAGCCCGCACCCGGCGTCGGCTTGTGCGCCGCTCTCGCAGACATTCGGACAGGATTGCGCGCCACTCGGCGACAACCGTTGGCGCCCGTCGCTCCGGCGCGCCAACCGCACATTCAACCCGTGTGCGGTTACGATGAAGCAGGCTCCCAGGACAATGCCGGTCAGGCCCAGGGTTTCGGAGTGCGCATCGGCAATGCGCCCGGCACACAATATCAGCAAGCCCACCACAAAGAACCCCGCCGGCCGCGTACTCTGATGCCGCCGAATGCCACGTCCAAGCGACCATCCGCCCAGCACCACGGCACCCGCCACAAACCCCCACTCCAGCCATGGGTTGATGCGTAAGCTGATGCCCAGCACGGCGAGCAGCGCCGCAAACATTGCTCCGCTCGCGCAGTGAATCGCGCAGGCGATGGCCAGCACCATACCCGCATAGTCGGAGCGCGGGCCGGGTTGCCCCGAATCGGCAATGACGTGTGTTGGGATTGTCATGAAAGCGAGAAAGGCTGAGGGGGAGGAAGCGCAGCCCGATCATTCGGCTACCAGACGCGAGAAGTCACGGAGTTCCAGTTGACCGGTTACAATAGGCATGCCAGCGGTCAGTACAGATCGTTCTGCGGCAGTCAAGGATTCCTGAAAAACACCGCTTCGAACGACGGCACCTCTCCTTGCACGATAGGGAACCGTGGATCAGACCTGCCGGCCATCCGCCCGTCAGGGAGAGCGTTTCGGCTTGAGCCAGAGCACACGTCGCTTCTCCGCCTCCAACGCCTCAAGTGACACGCCGCGCGTAATCCATTCAGGCGCCGGCTCCCCTTTCAGATAGTGCCCGAACCATTCGCCAATACGACGATGATAGTCCTTGCGATTGGCCGGCTTCTGAAAGCTGTGATCTTCCCCTTCGTACACCAGCAGCACCACTTGCTTGCCCGCGCGGCGCGCGAAGTTGTAGAACTCAGTCGATTGAAAAAACTCAACGGTTCCATCCTTGTTGCCATGCGCCAGCAACAGCGGCGTCGTCATGTTCTGCACGTTGTGCACCGGCGAGTTGCGTTCGTGCGCGACCTTGTCTTCCCAGTACGGCACCTGCATACGCGCTTGTCCCGTTTCCCAGTGATCGGATTCGGGCGTACCGGCATTCCAGTGAATCTGTCCCATGAAACTCGTAAAGTCCGTGAGCGGCGCTCCGGCGATGGATGCCGCAAACAGCGTGGAATGCGTAGCCGCATACGTCGCGTGATAACCGCCCCAGGAGTGTCCGACAAACCCGACGCGCGCTGAATCCACCAGGCCGCGGTTCACGACCGAGCGAACCGCGGGGCGCAACGCCTCCAGCAGGCTGACCCCCGGATCGCGCGCGCGAAACTTGATATCGGGAAGCAGGACGAAATATCCCTGTTGGGTCCACGCGGTAAAGTTGTAGTAGTTGTCCTCATCCGGCGCCTGATACGAATGCAGCTCCTGTGACAGTTTCTCGTACGCGTACACGATCATCGGATATTTCTTTTGCGGATCGTGATTGGCCGGGTACAGGAGCACCCCCTGCAAGGCATCACCTGAGTCGCTCCTGAATTTGAGAAGCTCCGAATGCGTCCATGCGTATTTCGCTTGTGCGAGATTGGTCGACGTGACCTGGCGCGCGTTGGACAAGACCGGACCGCCAACGAAGTAGTCGGGTGAGTCGTCACGCGCCTCACTGCGATACATGAACACATCAGTGCTGTCTGCGCGCACCAATCCCCAGATATACTTGTCCTCCAGCAACAACCGTTCGACGGGTCGGCCAGGCACAACGCGTGCATATCCCGACTTCTGATCGCGCGCACCGCGGACTGAGAGATAGAGCGGCTTCGTGGCATCCAGCACCGGACTGGACGCGTCAAGCGCCACCAACCGATGCTCCACCGAGTCCTCGACACCGCGCGTGAGTCGGGTGGCACGCGATCCGTCCGGTGCGATGCGCCACACATCAAACTGGTCGTGCACCAGTACGGCCGCATCCTTCTCGATCCAGCCCGCGACGCCAAATGGTGCCATGATATCGGTTGGCTTGTCGTCGGTGGTGTCCGCAAACATGGCGGGGACGCCCACGGTTATGTTCGTGCGTTTCCCCGTTCGCACATCGTGCGTCCAGTAGTCACGCCCATCAAACCACATGACGTAGTTTCCCGCACCGCTGGCATAACTATAGCGGGTGCTGTCGACGACCCGCGTTCGTCGTCCGGTTGCAACGTTAACGGCGTCCACATCGTGATATCGACGTCCAAATTTCGCGCCGAAGGGGTACGGCTCCGTCAGCCGTTCGATACCAAACGTCATGCCCTCCATCAATATGGCGTTTTCTGCAAGACGACTGCTGATCGGTACAAGCCGGCGCGTTGCTGGCTCCCAAACAGCGAGGCGTGTTCGACGAGCGGTGGCGGCGGCACGCGATTGCTGTTGTGGAACAATGAGCACGTCGGACGGATGCCAGATCTGCACACCAGGCAACGTGGTCGTATCGCTGTTCGCCTTCGCCGGAACCGTGCGCAGCCCAATCGCGATGCGACTGCCATCTGGTGACCAGCGCGGTTTCTCATATTCCACAATTTCGAGCGAGTCTGCACCAGCCACCAACACCGTGTCGAGCTTGAGAGAATCCCGAATGGCCGACTGAACGTTCCGCCACGCCAGCAATGTTTGACGTGTTCCCGTCACACCGGCGACACTGTGCGAACGAAAGGCCGCGAGATCATTCGCCCCCTTGCGCCACGCAATTTGTTTGTACGTCATGCCGCTTGCATCCAGCAACGTCAGACGACCACTGGCAATGTCGTACAGCTGCACGCCGTTGCCCGAGGCAGCGCCAGTTGCCACCGTAAAGGCAAGCATCGATCCGTTGTCGCTCCAGGCGTATTCGGCCACGTTGCCGAACGTGAATATTTCACCGTCTTGCAGTGTGACAACGCGCAAATCAGCCCCCTTTCCTTTCGGTTCTTCGGGGGCGTATCCAAGCAGTGCCAAATATTTGCCAGATTTGTCAAACGTCCGACTGGCCACCTGCTCAAACCGTGTTTCGTGCCCGGTTTCCAATTCGCGTAGCACCACCGCCGAGCGTACCGGTTTCTTGTCGCGCTCGAGGCGTTGGCGTTCGGTCGGCGACACACCGGCCGTATATGACACCCATCGCGAACTTGGCGCGAACACTGGACCCGAACCCCATGCCGCAATGGTTGCATCGCCTCCACTGACCCGTCGAATGTGCACCTGCGACGTGTCGTTCACCTTGAGAATGGAGTGCGCGAGCCAGCGCCCGTTTGGCGACAGAACTCCACCATACAGGAATTCGAACTGATCGTAGTCAGCGGGCGTAAGTAGTGGTTTCGTCTGAGCCTGTGCAAAAACAACCGAACCGGCACAGGTCGTCAGCAGTGTTGCGACTAACGACCGAACACAACGGCGGGCGATGGTCGGCAAGTTTTGAAATGGCATCTGAAAATTTTAGCTTCAGCATTGGCCAGATCCGCGGGATTTTTAATGAGCGGCTATTTGCGGGGTACTGAAAGACATCTCACGCATGTGATTGGTCTTCGCGCGTGGTTATTCGCCGTGCGATATGGCATACCGTAGCCCCTGAAGACGCATATTCACCGCCCCCGCCAGGGGCGAAGAGGTAAAGCGCGCACCGCTGGTGCTCGTTCACCCAACGTGTTCGCATCGTACAACCGTCCATTTTTCATCACCCAGCGAATACGCAGCGCATTGGTGATGTTCTCGATTGATTTGGCGCCGAGAATCTGTAAATCGGCCAGCTTCCCCTTCCGCCGACTCCTGGACGGGGCTGAGGGGGCGCCCGGCCAAGTCGAACACTTCCCGAATCGCATCGCGTTGTCTGGTGTTTCGTTCCATGTGTGCAGAATGTCATTTTTTTGTCCCGCGTGCGGCAGTTTACAAGCAGCCGGGCGGTGGGACTTCGCGAAAACGGGGCGCTGTCCCCACGGGACCCGCGTTGTTCCCGCTCCGGCTGATCAACAGTACCCCCAAGTAAAGTAAGGCCGCTCACACGCTCTAAACTTCCATCGGTCGTCTCAATTGGACCGTCGGCCGATTTGTAGTGTGCAATTTCACGTGCAGAGCTACGGTTCACGTATGGCCACCTCTGCACCCATGCTCGACATTGCACCCGCACCGCTTGCTTTACCAAAGTCAATCCGGAAACGCGCGCGCGGACTGCTCGACCAGCAACTCTGGAACTTCGGATGCGACGCGCGGAATTCGGCCGGAAATCTTCTGCTTGACTTCGGCTTTCATCGAAACAGACCCGCAACCTTTGGTCTGGGTAGTACGGCGTATTCGTTGAATATTGCTGACCCGGAAACGTATCTCGTGGTGTGGGGATTCGGCGCATTCGCCGGCGACCGGCACGAAGGTGTCTTTCTGCGTCGTTTCAACTTCAAACCAATGCTGGCGTCGATAAGGGAGCCAGTCATTCACGTTCACCTACCCAAGAACATTCGGGCGCGTTCGCTCACGACCGGCACATTCTGTAAGACACGACGTCAACAATTGGGCGAACTGTTGCAAACATTTGCGCGATACGAACAGTGGGTGTCGGGAACGCACGGGGCGGGTTACCGCGAATCATGCCTGCGGGAGCGTACGCCGCGCGCACGGAGAGAGTCTGTGCCGCCGACGCAAGTGGCCGAGGCCTGGCGGGAGATCGCGTCGCACCTGGTCGGCGCTGTGGTGCCATGACTGGCCAGACTATTGCTGTCAAACTGGCGATTTGAAAACACCAGCACGCCGCACGCAGCCATGGCATCGAGCACTGCTTGCTTATCTTCGGCGCTAAGGACTCCTTCTCGCTTCCACCGGCGGATTTTATGATCGCTCGCTGGATGCGGTGAGCACGTCCATCCGAACCAGCCCCAATGCGCATTTCGTCGCTGCGATCGCGCACACCTACAACAGGTTTTACGGGAAGGGCCCAGAAGCGCACACTCATCTGCTGGTTCCGGAAATGCGCATCGCATTGAATCCGCGTATTCAGGCGGCTGCTTTCTATCAGCTTAACAGCGACGCCCAGCGCGGTGTGCTGAATGCCCGGTTTTCCTGGGAGTTCAGTCCGCTCTCGAATTTTTTTGTAGTTTGGAACGAACGACGCGATATTGGGGATCTGGCGCGAAATCCAAACAGCACGCCCACCGCACAACGACTGGTCGCAAAATTCACATGGCTTCGGCAGTTCTGAACCTCCACCGCCTTGACGTGCCTGACTTCTCTCGTCGCACCGCACTACTTCTGCAATGTGCGGGCGTCGCGCTGCTGTTTAGCGCCTGCACCCATTCCAACGTTGCGTCGACCGGACGCGCGTCAACTCCTCCCGCGGAAAGCCGAAATTGTTTTGCGGTCGACGGGCTCACCCCCGCGCGCCAACACCTCGCAGCGACCCTCCTCCTTCGCGCCATGGACAGCGAAGCGCTCTACACGATTGCCGCGCCCATCAAACCAACGAGCAGCGGGTTTGCGGACTTGCGACTGCGAGTACGGCCGACGGTGGACCAGGCGATGGTGGACTCACTGGCCGAGTACAACGCCGTGTTGCCCGCGCTCGCTTGTGGCCATATTGTTGCAGAATTGTCGGTGTATGGCGCCGCGCTGCCGGACGGCCGGGATACGACGGTTCGCATGCGCTACGTGTCGTTGACGATGGTGAACCGCCAGGCACTCCGGGAAACGATCCGCTCCCATGCCAATTTCTTTTCAACGCTGGCGATCGTTCCTGCGAGTAATCCCCTGAGCGTGCTCGGCGCTGTTGAATACGCAGAGCGCTCGCCGCGTTGGAGGGGCTACGGCTACCTGTTCGGCTACCCCGACGACGCCGTGAATTTCTTTGTGCGGTCCGGTGAAAAAGGCGACTCAATCGATGCCATGACTCGTGCCGCCGGGCGCACGGGTTCTTACGTCGAACCGCGGGACTTCCGGTTCATCGAGACATTCCACAAGACGCCAGAATGTCAGAACTGTGCGCCAACGCGCCCGACGTTCGTGTACGCCGTTTCAAAAGGTGCCGCACTCAGTGCCGGTGACCAGGCGTTACTGGCCGCGACGGCGCCGGTGTACGCCGAGTACGCCAGGCGCCGGGCAAGGTTTGTCCTGGAGGGCAAAAATGGGATCATCGAGCTGCTTCGTGCCTGGAATGCCGAAAACTGGCGTGTCCATCCATAGGTCGCGAATCGCTGCTCATGTGGCTGAAAGCGCTATTCAAAGCGGCCAACTTGGCCATACTTCAATAGAGCCTATACTGACCGCCTGATCGCCATCCGGCTGCTGAACGACCGGGCGATCGGCACATCCCGCTGAGCCCACCATGTCACCGCCCGTTTTCGCGACCACCGTTCATCTGGCAGGGTTTGTCACTGGCATTGCGCTGTACGGCATGCTGCTGGTGATGACGGCGCGATTTAGTGCGGGCAGTGCGGAGGCGCAGGACCCCGAGGCACACCGGATTGGGCTGCATGGCCTGATGCCATACGGAGTCGCGGTCCTTGGTCTCGTATGGAACGTGATCGCGCTGGTATTTTATGCGTCCTCGGATTTTGGCTTTGGATACCCCAATCCCTGGCTTGGCGCCGTTGGCTTTGCTGCCCTGGGATTTCTTCCGGCGGTCGTCGTGCATTCGGCGGTACGCCAATCGCAATTCCGCATCGGTGGCTGGCTAACGGGGCTGGCCTACGCGCTCAGCACGATGGGGGGCGCTTTCCAGTTTTACAGTGCTGCCGCCGGACTGATTCCGTCACGCACGGGCCTGCAGCTCATGACCGTAGGTTACGGTACGATTCTGGCAGTCCTGCTCATCATCACCATTCGTGCGCGTCAGGGCTGGCAACGATCGCTGGTGGTGGTCGCGCTGGCGGCGTTCTCCGTCTCGGCGCTGCATTTGAGTCGTCCCGAAGTTAATTCGACCTCGTGGCCCGTGGAGCTGTTGGGGCACCATGCCTCATTGCCGTTGATTCTGGTCATCCTCTATCAGGATTATCGCTTCGCCTTTGCTGATCTCTTTCTTCGACGGGCACTGTCGTTGCTGGTGCTGGTGGCTGTCGCGGTCTCGTTGCATGGACTTATTTCTGACAGCAGCGCGAACAGCCCAGAGACTTTGTTGTCAACGACACGCCACATCACCCTGTGGGTCCTGACCGCCCTGGCCTACCCGTTCGTTCAACGCGCGGTCGGATGGTTTGTGGATCGAGTGGTGCTTGATCGCGTTAATTACGAAAATGTACGGGAACAGCTGTCGGATCGATTGCAGCAGACCACAAACATCGAAGAACTGCTCGGCGCGGCTACTGCCTCAGTCGCGGTAGCACTTGGTGCGCGACGCGTCACCACAGTCGTTGAAGACCCAGTGCCGCCAACTTCGGCCGCGAACTCCCCGACGCGCGACCTAGTGCGCGTGCGTATTCCAACGGTTGATGCGCCGCATTTCGTTCTCTGCATCTCCAATCTTGCAGGCGGACGCCGCTTGCTTTCGGATGACCGTTCACTGCTTGACTGGTTAAGCACCACACTCGCGCGACGCATTGATCTGGTGCGCGTCACCAACGAGCGCTTTGAACGCGATATTCGTGAACGCGAAATTCTGCGCCTCGCCACGGAAGCAGAATTGCGGGCACTCCGGGCGCAGCTCAATCCGCACTTTCTGTTCAACGCGCTTACGACCATCGGTTTTTTGCTGCAAACTTCTCCCGAGCGCGCGCTGCAGACTTTGTACCGTCTGACGCATTTGCTGCGCGCTGTTTTGCGTCGTTCGGCGGGAACATTTGTCACGCTGGGCGAAGAGCTTGAACTCGTCGAGTCGTATCTCGCCATTGAGACGGCGCGGTTTGAAGAACGATTGGCCGTCACGATTGATGTACCCGAGGCGCTGCGGTCGGCGCGCATTCCCCCGCTGCTGCTTCAGCCACTGGTGGAGAATGCGATTAAACACGGCATCGCGCCGCTCGCGCGTGGGGGGGCCGTCACGGTGCAGGCGAAAGTCGTTTCGGAAATGCTGAACGGTGCGGCCACTGACATACTGGTGCTCGACGTCATGGATACGGGTGCTGGCTTCAACGGCATCGGCTGGAAGAATATCGACGGCGTTGGCCTTTCGAACATCGAAGCGCGCCTTCACCGCTACTACGGAGAAACGGCGAGTTTCGCTCTCACGCCCGGACACGAAAATGGCGCGCGGGCCCGAGTACGCCTTCCCATGCAAACCGTAATAAAGCCGGACGCCGCACTTCTGGCCGCCAGCTAACGCGATTTCACGCCACCACTCACGCGAACGACATCATGGCCGACAACTCCGTCCGACATATCCCGGCGCGCCCCCGCCAAGAGGTGCAGCGCTTGCGCGTCATCATCGCGGACGACGAGCGCCCCGCACGCCTGTTCCTTGAATCGTTGCTGCGCAGCTATGAAGATGTCGAGCTGCTCGGATCGGCCACCAACGGTACGGAAGCGGTCGAACTGATTGAGCAGCACGCCCCCGATCTCGCGTTGCTTGACTTGCAAATGCCAGAGCTGGACGGCTTCGGTGTGGTACGACTGGTGCGGAAAAAGTTTCTGCCACTTTTTGCCTTCGTCACCGCTTTTGATGAATATGCGGTGAGTGCATTCGAGTCCAACGCGATTGACTATCTGCTCAAGCCCATCGAACCGTCCCGTCTTCGCCAGACATTGTCTCGTGCGCATGAGCGGCTGGAAAACGCCGATTATCGGAACGTGGAAGCCGCGCGCGTCAAGACTGTGGCGGGCGAGCTGGAAAAAGCGGCGGCCCCGGCCGGTTATTTGCGTCGCATTCCCGTTCGTCGCCGAGACGATATTGTCATCGTACCCGTCGATGAAATGGCCGCCATTGTCGCCGATGGAGAGTTGCTGCACATCACCACCATCCTGGGCGAGCGTCACGCAATCACCTACCGCCTGAAGGACCTGGAGATTCGGTTAGATCCGCTCCGTTTCGTCCGACTGTCGCGCGGCGCACTGGTGGCCATTGACCAGATTCAGAAGATCAGTCCGATGCCCGGCGCGACGTACATGGTCACGCTCAAAAACAAAGTGCAACTGCCGGTCAGCCGCATCCGGGCCCGAGTGCTACGGGACGAACTCCTGAAGCTCTAGCCCAACCTGCAGGTCGCCGTTCATTGCCCATTTTGGCCCATTGGTCCGGCCGGAACGGCTACTCAGAAGAAAATCAATGAATTCCGGGTGACTGAACGGCAGGCTTCGGTTCATGCCGAGTCGCTGTCGCTTCGTTTACGCCGTTTGTCAGGCACTGGTAACCTTCGTGGCCAGCCAGTGGAGCGCACCACAGGCGGCGTTGGCCCAGGACGTCCGACCCGGCCCGCAGGTTCGCCGGGAACTCTTTGGCGCTGTCACCGACTCGGCCACCAAACAACCGCTTTCGGGCGTGGCGGTCTCGATCGCCGGCACTGCGGTTAGCGCACGCACCGACGACGCCGGGCGCTACCGGGTGGCCGGATTTTTTGCCGGGTCCGTTCTGTTGGTCGTACGGCAAGTTGGATTCGCACCGGCCAATTTGCGGCTCACATTGACGACGCCAGTTGTTGAAACGAATATCGCGTTGGTGAGGCGCGTCGTAGAACTCGAAACCATGCGCGTTGAGGACGACGCGGTCGCAAGATTCCTCGCGACCCAGCAGGCGACGGCAACAATGGATGCGCGTGAAGTTCGTGAGAAGCGCGGGCAGACTATTGGTGAAACGCTGAAGGAGCTGCCGGGTGTGGCTGTGATTCAGTACGGACCCAGCATAGCGAAACCTGTTGTGCGGGGTTTGTCCTCACAGCGTATTGCGACGGTGAACGGAGGCGTGCCGCAGGAAGGACAGCAGTGGGGCGGAGAGCATGCGCCGGAAATTGATGCATTTGCTGCGAACGAAATAGAAGTTATTCGTGGTCCGGGAACGCTGCTGTATGGCCCGGGTGCCCTTGGCGGGGTGGTGCGCGTGAAACCACGACCACTGCCGACGTCCGGAGTACTTGATGGTGAAGTGTCGACCAACGCCTTCCTGAATAACCGGCAGGGAGCGGCGTCAATCATGCTGGAAGGCGCCGAGCTCAGACTGCCGTTGCTGGGAAAGTTAGGATGGCGCGCACAGGTGAGCGCGCGCAAAGCGGGTGATGCAAAGGCACCGTTGTATTACCTCCCGAATACCGGATTCCGCGAACTGAATTACAGCGGCGTGGTGGGCATGACACGTTCCTGGGGACAATCCGACATCACCTTCAGCCATTTCGGAACGAATCTTGGGCTGTATGTCGGCGCGCACGTTGGGAATCTCGATGATCTCGAGCGGGCCATGCAAAACGCCTACACGACCGATTCGTTTTCTTATGGTCTGGGCACTCCCAAACAAATAGTGACCCACGACCTGTTGGCGTGGCACACTCACCTGTTGCTGCCCAATGCCGCGCGAGTTGAGGTTTCATACGGATTTCAGTACAACAACCGGCGCGAGTATGACAGCCGGGGTTTTGCCGCTGGAACCGGCCGACCCGCGTTTGCGCTGGAACTGTTTACGCATTCGCTGGACGTTCAGTACCACCATGCGCAAACTTCGCGGCTGTCCGGTGTGTTTGGATTCAGTGGCTTGCGACAGGGGAACTTGTCGCCGGGCCGATCGTTTCTCATTCCTCAATACCGTATCTATTCCGGCGGCGTATTCGGACTTGAGACACTTGAGCTATCCAGGCTCACGCTCACAGCGGGTGCGCGTTTCGATTATCGCTATCAGCACGCCTTTCAATACGGCGCGCCGGTGGTGATCAGTCCCGATGACGAACGCCGCTATTCGGGCGGGTCCGGAACTGTTGGTGCAACCTGGCACCTGTCGAACAGCTGGTCGTTGGCCGGCACGGGGGCCCTGGCGTGGCGCCCGCCGAATGTGAATGAACGTTTCAGTCAGGGCGTACATCATGGCACGGCCCAGTTCGAAATTGGTGATTCGTCGCTTACGCCAGAGCAGTCGCTCAACGTAGACGCCACGTTGCGTCATCAGGGCGCACGAACGCGCCTGGAGTTGAGCGGCTACGTGAACCGCATCAACGACTACATATTCCTCGGGCCGCGCGAACCGGTGGTAACGGTGCGTGGCACGTATCCCGCGTACAACTATGCGAGCGCGAATGCGCTGTTGCGTGGTACGGAAGTTACGCTGCAATATGCGCCGAGTTCCTGGTTGCAACTCTATGCCAATGGCAATCTCGTCCGCGGCATTGATCGTGCGACGCGCACGCCACTGTACGATATGCCGGCGGACCGTGTGACCACATCGGCCCGTTTCTTCGCGGCGTCCAGCCGAAGAATTACCGCGCCGTTCCTTGAGGTGGGCGGAACGCTTGTGCGCCAACAGGACCACCTCCCGCTCGCAACCATATACCGCCTGCCGACGGCCGGTTACGCTCTGCTCAATATCGAATTGGGCGCAGCGGCACTCCGACTGGGGCATCTCACACTGCAGCCGAACCTCTCGGTTCGAAACGTGCTGGACGCGCGGTATCGCGATTACCTCAGCCGGTACCGCTTGTTCGTGGACGATACCGGTCGAGACGTCGTTCTCAGAATCACCGCCCCATTTGGCAGATCACCCAAACCGTCCTGAAAACACTGCGTGTCGATGTCGTGGCGTCATCGGTACGTGTCTCATCGTTTCCCGCCGCCTCCTGCTGTTCATCTTTCACACACAATACCGGAGTTCCGTATGCGTTCATCATGGTTGACCCTTCGTCGGTACTCGTCTGTCGCTGCCATTCTGTCGATCGCCGTTGCCGGCGCGTGTGACAATCCGTCGGAACCGATCGCAGGAGCGGGTGATCCCGAAAATATCTCACGCGTGACGATTCGCTTAGCGCCGACGTCGGGGGCGGCGCAGACCTCCTTCCGTGTGGACCCGGATGGCACCACACTTCCGCTACCGGTCGGCGCGGCGCAGGGAACCCTCGCGCTGGTCAAAGGCATGACCTACGCCGGTACGATCACGTTGCTCAACGATCTGGACCCGCGGAATGTCATCGACATCACAGAGGAAGTGCGCGAAGAAGCCAACTTTCATCGCTTCTTCTATACGTTGACGTGCGGCGGTGTGACGGTGCCGGAAGCGGGATTGGATCTGGACACACAGTCTCCCACCAAATATCCAGTGGGCATCAACTTTCAGCTGGTTGTCGCGGCCGGTGCCGCCACGAGTGGCAGTTGCACGCTGAACGTCGAGCTGCGCCACTTCGAAACCAACAAGGGCAGCGGACTGGGGTCGGTGTTTGAGACCGACCTGAACATCAGCTTCCCCGTCACGGTGAATTAAGGGAACCGGGAGGTCGTCCGTCACCGACAGCGTGCGTCTTCCGTGCCCAGACGCAGGCGATTCGATTCGTGGAACGACTGGAATCGCCTGCGTTTTGTCATGGTGCCAGATCGCCGCAACAACATGTCAGCGCGCGAACGCCGTCAGGCCATTCGCGTTCTGAGGCGATATATGATCGGATGGATGGTCGGTGCCGTCGTACTGTCTATGGTCGTTGCGTATTCCGTGCAACTGCGGAACGACACCTCTGCCGTTGCGCTGCAGCGGGCATTGGGCGATCACGATCCTGCAATACGCGAACGCACGCTGCATCGCATTGCGCGAGACAGTCTCGAGGAACGCATCAATTGTGCGGCACTCGTCGCACCCATTCTTGACTCGGTTGCTCGCGTGCGAAGTGCAGCCATGCCCGTTGTGACGAAGTCACTTTCTGGTGACCGGTGTCATCGGCAGATTTTTGCGGCCCTGGACACGTCGCCCCTGGCGGCCGGTCGAATTCTGCTGCTACAGGCAATCGCTGCATCAGGCAGACCTGCTGGAAAAACCGGACACACGGCATTGTTACGCGCGCTCGGGAGTGATTCGGCAACGCGGGGGTATGCGGCGATAGCGCTCACCGGAACAGCGGATAATAGCCCCAGCACGCTCCGGGCACTGAGGCAGGTGTTCCGTTCAAGTACCGGAACGCCCCGCGGCGAGGCGTTGCTGGCGTTGTTATCGCTTGAACCGCTTTGCCACAACGAACGACTGGTTGAACAAGGTTTTCAGGATGCGGACTCGGAGGTTCGCATCATGGCAATGCAGGCGTGGCAAATGCTGATCAACAATCCCCGCAACAGTTGCCGGCGTATTCCGACGGCGTTGCAGAGTCTGGTGCATGACCCGGAATGGCGTGTGCGCGCGAACGCCGCCAGGTTGGTGCTGGATCACGGCACGGTTCTGCAGCACGAACTGCTGCGACCGCTGCTGGCTGACAGTATTGCAGAAGTGCGGGAGACGGTGAATGCTGGATTGGCACGGCTGCGGCCGATGTGAGACGGGGCGAAGCGATGGACGGTCATTGGGTGCCGCTATTGCGTACCGCGGCCCAATAATGTGAGCAATGCGTCCAGCCCTGTGCCAACCGAAACCGGTTCACCTCGACTGCCCCCTACTTCCCACTGCTGCAAGTTATCGGTCGTGACGCAGTGATCGGCGTCCTCCGTCACGTTCCAGCCAAGACGTTGCAGCGCGCGTGTGGTCCAATGCCGGGTTGGTTCTGGCCCGCGAACGCTGATGGCCCGGCCGCCGGATTGATGCACGCGAAAGTTTCCGTCATTGATGTCAAATTCGACGCCCTCGGCTGCAAACGCCGCCGCGAATGTCCCGTTGAGAATAAGTGATTCTGGAATACCCGTTGCGAGCGATCCATTGCGCGGTAGTAGCCAGATCCTATCGGCGCAGCGCAACGCCAGATCGAGATCGTGTGTCGAAAGCAGCACGGCGCGGCCGGCATCACGCGCGAGACGACGCAGCGTATGCATTGTTTCCACACGCCTCGGCAGATCCAGGAATGCCGTCAACTCGTCCAATATCAGTACGCTGCTGGCTTGGGCCAGCGCGCGAGCCAGTAGCAGCCGCTGTCGTTCGCCATCCGAGAGTTCACCAATTTGACGATCCCGGAACGCACTGGCGCTCGCCATCTCCAAAGCTTCTTCGATACGGGCGGCATCACCGGCAGTGAGGGCACCCAACCATCCGGTATGGGGATGTCGGCCAAGCGCGACCAGTGCGTAACCGGATAATCCGGCGGCCTGGACGCGTTCTGTAGTGACGATTGCAATCCGCTGCGCGCGCTCGCGCACGGACAACGATTGGATCGCGACACCATCAAGCAGCACCGTTCCTGCCAACGGCTGCAACGCCCCGGCCAACGTGTTCATCAGCGTGCTTTTTCCGGCACCGTTCGGGCCCAGCAGGCAGACCAGTTCCCCCGGCGCAAGAACAACATCGATGTTGGCACACACGCTACGCGTTTCGCGACCGATCTGATATCCGACGGTGAGTGCGTGTGCCGTGAGCGTTCCGTGGGCACTCATGTGTCACCGTTGGCGGCGCCAGATTTTCGCAGCAGCATCCAGATCACCACCGGTGCGCCGAGTACCGACGTGATGGCGTTGAGGTGCAGAATGCGATTACCAATTGGCACATGTGCGAGGAGGTCGGCGTACATCGCCAACGCCGCGCCGAGCAACAGCGTGGCGGGCATGAGGAATCGATGTTCGGTACTCGCAATGATCCTGCGCGCGATTTGAGGAACCGCGATATCGAGGAACGCGACAACTCCGCAAAAGGCCGTGGTGGCACCGGAGAGCAGCGCAACGGCCGCCAGTGCAACCCACCGTATCCGGCGCACACTCACGCCCATCGATTCTGCGTAACGTTCCCCAAGCGTTAACGCGTCGAGCGATTTCATCAACGCTACTGCCAGCAAGGTGCCGAGCAGTAGCAGGGGCAGCAGCACTCGAAGGTTTGCCCAGGTCACACCACCAAAATTTCCATCGTTCCACGCTTCCCACACCCGCCCCTGATCTTCGGAGACGAGATGCATCAACACGCTGGAAGCGCCGGTGGCCAGGAACGTGATCATCACGCCTAACAACAACAACGATACGGTACCGACGCGGCGAGCGGCCAATGCCATGATCAGCAATGCCCCCAGGGCCCCCACACTGGCACTGAGAGCCACGCCAACGCTCCCAGGGATACCCAGTTGCGCCGGAAGGAAGTATCCGCTCCAGGACACCGCCACGATCATCAGCGCGACCCCCAGCCGGGCTCCACCCGTGACACCCAGGAGCCACGGACCGGCCAGTCGGTTGCGAAACAATGTTTGCAACACCAGTCCACTCGCGCCCAACGCCGCGCCGCCCGTCGCGGCCGTGAGTGCCCGCGGCAAGCGCACCGTTTGCACAATGGTGCGCCAGCTTTCGTCGGTCGATGCACCGCCCGAGAGAATGCTCACGACGTCGGAGAACGGGATTCTCACAGTGCCAACGGCAAGCTCAAGCAGGAACGCCAGCGCGGTCGCGGCCGCGAGCAGCGCAAACCGCGTGAGCAGTGCCGCGCTTGTTGCGCCCCTTGCCGCTGGCATGGCGACGGACGTCATCGGGCTGACGGCGCTGCGGGCACCCGTTGGAGATAATGAAAGGTGTGACCAGGCAGCAGTGCGGGATGCGTCGCCGCGATGATATCGCCCAGCACTTCGTCCGGGTGCGCTAACCACCGCTCGCTGTACGGGACACGGTCAGACTCCGACGCGCCACGCCTCCACGAATAGACCTGGCCGCGCCCGACCGCCCGAAACGCCGACAGTCGTGCATCCGTGGCAATGATATCCGCGGTCGACTTCCAGCGGGCTGGCGCACCGAACCAAACATCAGCGGCGCTCCCATGCACGATTGCGGCTTCAAGCGTTGTTGATGGAAAGTCCGATTCGTCAATCAGGGGTCTGAACGCGTACACCAGTCCGGCATCCTGCATGCGGGTGTACGCGCTATGATCCGCGCGTTGCAACTCCCAGTTGTCGCCGGCGGGAAACGCCGTGATGTAGTGCACGCTGTCTCTCCCTGCGTTTTGCTGCACACGTGCTCGCAGCGAGTCGTAGCGCGCCGAGACGCCGGCGACAATGGCATTCGCATCGCCTTCGCGGTTGACGTACATCGCCACCACCTTGAGCCAGTCGAGCGCGCCGAGCGGCGTCCGTTCCCAGTGTCCGACCAGAGCGCCACTTTTGAGACCGACCTCATCAACCTTGGCGGGCGCGTTCCATTCGGGGCTGACCGACCAGTAGGAAAGAATGACATCCGGCTTGAGCGCAATCAGTTGTTCGAGATCGAGATGATGCTGTGAGCCGACGGCCCGCATCGTGCCTTCCGCCAGGGCGGCGCGCATGCGTGGGAGGCTGACGACCTTCTCCTGACTGATCGCCAGCACCTGGCTGTACAGATTCAGCGTATCGATGACGCCATGATAGTCGCTGTGTGTGATCGCCATACGTCGAACGGGCACTTCAATCACGCGACGTGCGTCAAATCCCGACGGGGCCGGTGTGCCACATTGCACCAACGCGTACCGAATTCGCAGCGTTGTATCTTCACGGGGGGTGACAGTCAGGATCTTGAAATTGCGGTGATACTCGACCGTGAACTGTTTGGCCGATACCGCCTGCGATTTTTCCGGAAAATAGTCGCGAGTTGAGTCGAAGGATGCAACGCAGCCGGACAAAATGTTTCCGCCAGCGGACATGGTTAATGCCGTCGTATCAACGATTGACGTCATCCCGGTGTGCGGCCGATCGGTGTTGCCGCACGCAGTAGCTGCGCCCACGAGTAGCGCAGCTGCACCGACGAACCACGGTTCTGCTCGCACTGCGTCAGTGCCTCACGCGCGCCGTAATAATCACGCGACGCGCGTCTCCGGGCACCACGCCCGTCGCGCCAAAGGCGCCGCGTACGAAATAGTAGCGATCCGCCGCATTTTGCAGCACCGCATCGACACCGATGCGGCCGCGCTCCAGCGCTGCACCGCCGTCTATGACCGCAAAGTCCGGGACCATGAGCGGCGCGACTGTTGCCGTAGCAATCGAAGTGCGTACGGCTCCGGAATACGACACACCCGCGTTGAGGCGACCAGTCCACTGGCCGCGTTGCATGCTCCAGCGCCCCCAAACACGGGCCGAATTGAACGGGACATTGTCAAGCAACGTCCCGGGAGCAATACGCGTGTCACGCACTACCCGGGCATCGGTGTATGCGTAGGACGTGAGCAGCGACCATTGCTTTGTGAGTTCCATCGAACCAAACAGTTCCACCCCCTGTGACCGCTGCAAACCCGTCGCCACCTGAAAGACGGGGTCGGTGGGGTCGGCGTTTGGCACATTGCTGCGATCCAGCCGGAAGGCGGACAGCGTAAACATGGCGCGATCGGACAGATCCGATTTGATACCGGCTTCCCATTGTTCGCCGCGTTGCGGTCCCAGCGGTTCTTTATCCCGGGCCGGCAACGACCCACTGTTGAAGTTGGCAAAGAAGCTGCGACTGTAGGAAACAAACGGAATAAACGCCGGCGCAAAATCGTAGGAGGCGCCAAACCTCGGCGAGAACTGCTGATCGCGACTTTCGCCGGAGGTATTGGAAACGCGAGACAATGTGCGATTCGTGAGATGATCGAAACGCACGCCAGCCAGCACCGTCAGACGATCGGTGAGCGCCATGGCATCCTGCACGTACGCGCCACTCATCACGAACTCATCGCGGGTGTCATCCAGTACAAACTGGCCGGTGGGTTTTGCCCCATACACCGGCTTCAGCAAGTCGAGGTTGCTCACCGTCGCGCGGTCAAAGCGAGAGTCGTAATGCCAGCGCGATGCGTCGCCCCCCGTCGAGAACGTGTGCACCGTGCGGCCGACTTCAGCCCGCCCTACCCATTGCGCACCCACCACCGTTTCCCGATCGGATTCGATAAACCCATTGAAGCGTCGGCGCAGCGTTCGCTCATCCGCCAGCACGTCACGAGGCGCAATACTGGGTTGATCAAATCTATTCTGATTGAACCGTGCGTAGACGCGTGTTCTGCCTGACTCGCCGCGCGAGTGCTCCAAGACGACCGTTTGCAAATAGCCGCTGTTTTCCGTGTCGCCCTGGTCGGGTTCTCCGGTAAACAGCGATCGCGGTAAACGTGGGCCGGAGCCGGATATTGTTCCAACAAATGGCAGTGAGACGTAGCGCAACTGATTTCGTTGACGCCAGTCGCCCTGATAACGCAGCAGCAGCTGATCGGTGACCTGATAATCAACGGTGGGTGCGAACTGCGACGCCTGCGGCTTGACGAAATCGATGTAGCTGCTTCGTTGTTCGTGCGTACCAATGAGCCGATAGCGCAACTTGCCGCCGGGGACCAACGGACCCGTGAGATCAAGCTGCGGCTGTACATACCCGAAGTTGCCCACACCGAGTTGAATCACTGAAGCCACGGAGCTTGAACGAACGAAACACTTCGACCCCATTGCGCGCCGCGCTGACCCCTGACGTGTTGCGAACAATTTCTGATAGCGAGACTGGTCGCTGCTCTTCGATGAGCTGGCGCGAAATGACGTGCACGGAGGCCGGCACTTTTCGCAGCTCGGCGGGAAAACCGAGACCGACATCGGATGTCCGTTCGACGAAGCCTTTGGCCGAGCTTCCGGATGTCACGCGTACGCCTGGCAGCGATTGCGCGGTGCTGTCGGGGACCTGGCCCAGCAATGGCGACACAACGCTCAGTGAAAGCGTAAACAACAAGCTGAGGCTGCGAGCGAGCGCCCGATGCCGCGGTGATAACTGGATAGAAGTCATAGGCCTTGTGGTGGCAAGCGTGAGTAGCGAATGCGTCATGCTACAATCCCCATCCCAGACCGCCATTCGGATTCTATGAGTGGTCAATCGCTGCACATGAGCGGTCACGGCGGCTGGTGGGGGTGAAACCCGGTTTTGTTACTGATTGCACGCCTGCAGCGGTGAAGACCCGCGGTCAATGGCCGGCACCGGCAACGCGAGTCTAATCGCGCATATGTTCGAGATACAACTGCTCCAAATCCGCGTGCGACAAATCGGCAGTGCGATGCTGCGCCAGCACCTGTCCGTGTTTCATGATCGCCACATGCGTTCCGCTTTCTTTGGCGCGGAACAGATCATGCGTCGCCATCAACACACCGGCACCGCCCGAAGCCAGCTCGTTCAGCAAGAGTGAGAACTCGTTACTGGCTTTCGGGTCCAGGCCGGACGTGGGTTCGTCCAGCAACAAAGCGGTCGCCTTTTTCGCCAGCGCGAGAGCAATACCTACCTTCTGTCGCATTCCTTTTGAGTAACCGCTCACGTAGCGGTCATCGGCCTCGGCGGGCAGGTTGGCCGCACGCAGGTACGCGCGCAATTCTTCCTTCGCAATGCGCCGTCCCAACGCGAGTTCCGCGAAATAGGCGAGGTTTTCAACGCCACTCAAATTTTTGTAGAGCATCACCGTTTCCGGGATGTACGCGAGTCGCCGCTTCGTCTCAATTGGTTCGAGTGCGACGTCCACGCCATTCACCCATGCGCTGCCCGAGCTTGGGGTGATGAAACCCAGAAAGCAGTTGATCGCGGTCGTTTTTCCAGCCCCGTTGGCGCCCAGCAGACACAACACGTCACCCGCGCCGACCGTGAGGCTGACGTTCGAAAGGGCCGTCACTGTTCCGTTGGCGGATGGATACTGCTTGGTCAGCGTACGAGCCTCGAGCACCGTGAAAGGTGCCACAGTGCCGGAGCGGCTGACCGTTTCGCTGGGTGATGTTGCCGTCATGATGGATTGGGTGGTGGTCATGAAAACGGATTGCGCGCGCTGCGGAGTGCGGCGGCACTCCACAAGCCAAGGAGCAGCGCGGGGACCAGGACGGCGAGTACGCTTAGACCCACGGGCAACGACAACGAGCTCGTCGATTCTTCGACGAACTGCGGCACCGGTACGGTTGACAGGTCGGCGCGGGTCAGAGTTGTTCCGGCAAACACCCGATCATTGAAGAAGGTGCGCCAGGCGTCGTGCGCGGTGATCCACGTGTCTTCAAAGCGCCGCCAGCGTCGCGAGCTTGTTCCCGCTGCATCGAGCAGTGCGCTTTGCGTGGCAAGTGCCGGCGATAGAAAGCGAAACCGTTCGGCCGCATCCTGTCGCGTGCGTAACTTCGCATCGAAAGCGTCGTACAACGGCCGAAGCTGTTGTTCCTGCGCGTTGGCATTGGCAACACCCGCGACCTGTGGATCGGTGGTGTCTGCCTTGGATGAGCCACGATACCGTGGGTGCTCCGCAAGAAAGTCGGCCAGCGCGTCACCTCGGCGCGGTGTCGCGGCCGTCATTGAATCCTGAACTGCGCGCGCTGCGGTAATCAGCGCCAATCGCGGAGGCACAGGATAGATCAGCATGACCGCATTGCTGACCAGGGCGGGAATAACGATGACCAGTGCAAACCACACCCCCAACAGTGCGACCGCGTTGGTGGCGCTAGATTTGCCAAGCGCGTTGACGGCCAGGGCGACGGCAAACCAGAACGCCCCATAGACCAGGACAATCGTGCACCACCAGGCGAGTCGAGCCAGCACGGCGGGACTCGCGAGCGGAGCATCGCCAGCGACGGCGGCGAACACGCTGATGACGAGCGCAAGCGCCACCACCGCGCCGGCACGAACGACGATTTTCGCCAGCATGATGCGGCGCACGTCTGCGGGCTGCGACGCGATTAACGACAAGGTGCCCTGCTCGCGCTCACGCGAGGTCACGTTATACGTCAGCGCGAGCACCAGGAGCGGAAACAAGACGAGAAGTACGAACGCGAGATCGAGTCGGCCGGCGAGTAGCGCCACCGGATTGTCGATTTCTTCGTTCATGATCGCGGACAGCCGCGACGTGGTGGTGACCTTTACGAAGTAGGGGTAGAGATCGCTCTGACCGACGGCGAGGGTGGAGAGTGGCCCTGGGGGCAGCACCATCCAGCGCGCTGCGACGCTGCGTCCGGCCACGGCCGGGCTTCGTGGATCGCTGCCCGGCGAAACCTGGACAGAATCGCCACGCTCGAGCTGCGTCATGACGCGATTAAGGCTGTCCAATCGTAACGATTCTTCACCGCGCACCGAAGTGATCGTAGCCTTCTGCTGCGTTCGCAGACTTCGCCCGTTGAAAGTGGCGTACAGCGCCAGCGCGCAGAATAGCAGTGTGAGTGCGCCCAGCAGTTTGTCGGCGCGTAGCAACCGCCACTCGCGCCGCAACATCGATGTGCTCATACCTCAGGCCACCTGCAGACGCTTGCGAGAGAGCACCCAGGTGACGGAGACGATGAGCCACAGAATCAGCGCGGCGGCACCAACGGCATAGGGTGCGAGCGTCGCACGCAGCGATGGCATTTCATACGTAAACGCGGGGACTTCTTTCCACAGCGTAGAATCGGCGCGCACCGAGAATGTTTGGCCTTCTTTGGTGTTCCGGGCCAGCCATCCGTTCATCCGCACCTGAATCAAGCGACGGTGTGTTTCAGCGGCGGCGGCAAAGGCGCGATGCGATGCCAGATCGGTTCCCGCGATGGCCATTGAGAGAAAGCGCACGGACAACAGTGGCGTGACGAACGCCGCGGCCTGTTGCACATCGACCTGTCGCATAAACTGATCGTTCACCGCGTTGAAGTTGTGATCAAATACTTCATCGGCATGCACTTCGCTTGCCTGCATGGCCAGTGCTTCGAAGTTTTCCGGCAGATCTTTGGTGGATGTGACGTTGTACTTTTTCAGCAACTCGTTTTCGAGCGCCTTTCGACGGTCCCCCGCGGGATCGTGGCCGTCTATTCCGGAAGCCAGTCCCTTATTGACCTCGTTGATGAAGTCAACGCGCGAAATAGTAGGATGCAGACTGCGCCCGAGTGCGGCGGCCGCGCGCGGCGCCACCATTCCATTCAGCGTCCATAATCCGAGCATAATGAGCAGCGCCCGTTGCGCTGTCTTCGCGACGTACGAAACCGCCACCGTGGTCGCCAGCACCACGCCGAACCAGGCGAGATACACCAGCACCAACATGGCGAACCGGCCGATATCGCTGCGGTCACCGCCGGCGCCCATCAGCAGTGCCGCCGCACCAAGCACCGCGGCCGGAACCAGCACGACCGACAACGCGGTAGCGACGCCGATGGACTTTCCGAGTACCAGCGTGCGCGTGGGGACGCCGGCGCTCGCGAGCTGCCGAAGCGTTCCCTGTTCTCGCTCGCCGGCAAATGCAGAAAACGCGAGTACAATGATCAGCAGCGGTATGAGCTGCTGCAGAATGGCCCCGGTCGTCCAGTCGCCAAACCGTTGGGCCGCACTCGCATCCATCGCGGGGCGAAAACGGAAATCACTTTGACGATGCGCTTCAAGCCAGGTGGCGGTCCCGGTGTACGGATCGACACCGCGGTCGGCGAATGCCAGCGCGGGCGCCGGCTTGAAGGCCCAGAGGCCATAGTGTGCCGCCGAGTGCGCGTTCTTGGCCGGTTGGTTGTACCACCACGCTGCCATCTGCGACTGCGCGCTGTCCCGTTCCGCGCGCGCGGCATTGTGCGCGGTGTATCCCGACGCCAGCGCAACGGCCAGTAGCCCTCCGATCACGGCGCTGGACCACCGGAAGCGGCCGTCGCGCCACATCTCGGTACACTCTTTGCGAATGATGGTGGTTAGCATGCGTCTCCGGCCGAAGGGGTGCGCTGGTCGCGCTTTTACTCGACGGTCAAGAAGGGGCTCAGGATGCGAATTGCCAATACAAATGCAACAGATAGCGCGTGGAGACACACAGATGCGCAGTAATGCCCGGTGATTGGTATTTCCCTCCAACGTCGCTGTTCGACCGGAGAATTCGACCACTCATCCCACATCCACGACTATCGAAAAGATTGTGGGGGTGTTGGTCATATCCGGGATGCGACATTGCGCTTGCCATGATTCCCGGAGACCGGTTTCGCACTATGACAAATACTCGCTGCATCATCGTCGCGTCGCGGTGGACTATCATCGCCGCCGTCGTACTGTACTGGTCCGCGCGCCCTGCACCGATTCTCGCAGCCGATTTGTACGCGACCAGCGGTGCGACTGCGTCGCTGCTGACGGCGCACTCAAATGGGCAGGTACCCGCAACGAGACCGCTGGCCACGCTGCGGCGCGACTCGCCGGCCAACGACGCCGATTCAATCCGCACCATCGGCTGGCAAAGTCTGGCGGCGTTGGATTATCGGAAAGGCGTGATTCCGCAGTCCGTGTTGCAACTGCACGGAAAGCGCGTGCGCATCGCAGGATTTGTCGTGCCGCTTGACGATTGGCAGGACCAGGCCAAAGAGTTCCTGCTCGTGCCGTATTTCGGTGCGTGCATTCATATGCCACCACCGCCACCGAATCAAATGGTCTTCGTGCAATTCATGGGCAAGACACCGCTGTCCATGTTCGACCCGGTTTGGATTGAAGGTCGGCTTCAGGTAAAAAAGGTGGACAGTCCATACGGCGCCGTGTCTTACACGCTCGTGGGAGAGCGCATCATTCCCTATCGCAGATAACCATGAAAGCGCACCTGCTACCCGTTTTCGCTCTGCTCGTCGCTCCGATGCTGCCGGTGTCGGCTCAGGGCCATGTTCATGGAGAAGCCGCGCTGGACATTGGCATCGAAGGACTCACTGGAACCTTTGAATTGCGGGTTCCTGGTGACGACCTTTACGGCTTTGAGCACGAGCCGCGAACACCAGCAGAAAAGGCGAAGCGCGATAGCGCCGTGGCGTTGATGAAATCACGCGTCGCGACGCTGGTGCAGTTTGACCCCTCGCTCGGCTGCACGATTGTACCAGGTCCAGTGAAATACTCGAGCGGCAAACACATTGAGGTACAGGCTCGCTTTGAGATCGCCTGCCAGAAAGCGCCGGCGGGTCATGACATCAAATTCGGAATTACGAAGGTGTTTCCGTCGGTGCAGACCGTTCGAGTGCAGCTCGTAACAGAATCGGGGCAGAGCGGAGCACGCATCATTGCCGACAAAGGTGTGGTGCGGCCATGAACATGTTCAGGTGGCGTAAATCCGCAGTGGTGACGCATCGAACGGATACTGGACTCTGCATTGCTCAGCGAGAAAGGGCGCAGAGTGACCGAGCGCACTGGGAGCGGTCCCTCGATCCCTTTCCGCAGTGGGCCTTCACCGAAGAACTCACATCGGTCCCGGAGTATTGAGCATGGATTCCATAACTCGTGCGAGATTGTGAGCTGTTGGTCCACCGAATTCCGCACTCAGCAGTCTCGCGAGACCATGGTTCGCGGCAGACGTTGCCGACACCAATCCACACTCAATGCAGAACCGCCTCCGGAATAGTGTGCTTGCTTTCGTAGTCGACGGCATGCGCTCCGTCCAGAAAAAAGCTCGCCTTGCCGTACGGACTATCGACCTGCCGGATTTCCAACACTCCCTCGATGTACACGGGCGTCCACCAGGACACCGGAACCTTGACGCCGCCGCGCATGACGACCTGCACCAACTGATTGGGCGGTGGCGGTGGCGTGTGCACGCAAGCACCGACATACGGAACCAGCAGGAACGTGGCCGTTGCGTCGGTCATGTCATCGAGTGGCAGGACAAAGCCGAGGATTCAGGATAGGAAATTCAATCGGGCTCGGTCGAGTATTCGGCGAACATACGGCGCGATCGCCGACCCCGCGAGGGCAGGCCGGCGCGCAGCGGCCTGCCCGCCGCCGCGCCTCGGTGGCCGTCCGGAC
>Ga0209181_10001577_pt1 | contig 39417 bp, 44 predicted proteins | sample MAT05_FD_187208 | JGI IMG/M metagenome (GOLD analysis project Ga0209181, IMG submission 187208) | Freshwater microbial communities from Lake Fryxell liftoff mats and glacier meltwater in Antarctica - MAT-05 (SPAdes) (version 2) | ecosystem: Environmental > Aquatic > Freshwater > Ice > Liftoff... | reverse complement strand
CCCTTTTCGCATCGCGATGCGTTGAGTCCCAGCGAAATAGTATTTGGTGACAACTGCACCTGTCAACTCGTAGTAGTTGCTCACGAAGTAAGTGGTGGATGTGACAGCCTGCCCTGCGCCTGTCAAAGAGTTGATGGTGGATTTTACGCGGTTGTCATCGCCGTCATATATAAAGGATGCGCTGGAGGAATTGTTCTTCTTGACTTTCAAAAGTCTATTCTCGACATCGTAATTTATAGCGCAAACCTATTCATTCAAGACACAGACGGGTTTGGTTGCCATTATAGTCATAGGCATAGATGTTCCTCGCATCGCGGGTTTGGAAATTCCAGACTAAGCAAGGAAGTTCAATTTTCATCATTTACAGTGGTCATGATCGCAACAGCAAATCTCCACATCATTTAATGATTCTATATTCACCGTTGTAAGCATCGATTTGCACTTTAAAGGATTCTGTATTATTCGAGTTGTACAAAATTTTCCAGCCACCATACCCAGAATTTGGGTTGAAAGATAAAGACACTTGGCAATCATTCTTAACTGATAATCTAAATTCCCCCCCCCCAATTCTTTCTGCAATTTGAAGCGCGTTGTTTGCAGTAATTGCAACATTACTCAAATTGATGCTTTTCCAGCCGAATATATTTTTTGGGTATGTTGTACCTGAGCCTATTGTTATATCAGCATAAAGAGGACGTATTAGTATTTCCCGCCCGGAATATAACGCCTCTCCATTTTCTTCAATATCCTTGAAATAATAGAAATCTCCAATAGTAAATCCGTATAAAGGATCCTGGCAATCAACAATGAAATACATTCTAAACAGTTTCCATTCGTTTAATTCATCAATCCAAACAGATTTTGCTAAAACTTCTGAGACATCTAAATATTCTTGATATGTCCACATGTATGATTCGTTGATCTTTGGCGGAAGAGGATACGGATCTGGAGTCGCAGATATTGGCGTCAATATATTTGAACTATTTTGTTGAAAATTCTTGAGAAAGGTTTCAGGTTCAATAGAATAAAATTTTAAATTCTTGGAGTCGCTTATTGTTTGTGGGTATTGATTCGTGCCTTCATCAAGGTAGTTGCACGACGAAATTATTAATAGGATAACAAGGGTTGTAAACATTTTCTTTACAATCGTTAAAGTTACCATCCCGACCTCCATCCACCTTCCGACAAATTATCAATGTAATCCAAGTCAACATTATTTGGAACATACCATCCATTATTACCGAGTTCCCGCACATCATTTTTGAACATTTGTAGCATCAGTCTATTATAACTATTATTGCCCGCATCAAGAAATGTCTCCCAAGGCAAGAAGGCTTTTGTTGGATCGTTGGTATCTGGCATTCCATACACACCATTGACCAAATTTTGCATATTTTCTTTTTTAAATCCTGTATTTTGTGCTAACGCAGATGCAATGAAAATATCCGTTTGACTACATCTACCATTACACATATCTGTAACTAAAGAGATTCTCTTTTGCATAGCTGCAACCGCAACTTTTGGATCAAAGGGGTTGGCTCCCTTCATTCCAAATTCTTCACTATCTAAATCATATTGTGAGACCTGCGCTTTCCCAAACCCAGACTTGTAGGAGTCTCTAAAAAAAATATCGCCAAGTGGCTCGTAATTGCTTTGAACTGCAATTCCCGCTGCGGTGTAAGTACTCATAGCATCCCCGGAATTTGAGACATATTGCTCTGCATTGCCAATGCCATGAGCATCAGGAGCTGTTCCGAACATAACAACTTCAACCGCTTTTGAGACAATAACAACAGTAGCTACAGTAAGTACAATTGCCTCCATTACGCAGCCATCCCAGATACAATGTCCAGTAGTGTCCGTATATCGGACAGGATTATTATTTGCATAAGCATATCTATCATACCCCTGCACTCCGGCTGGGACAATACTATCGGCAGAGGTAAACCTCCCTAAAGCGGGATCGTACCAGCGCACGTTGTAGAACATCAAACCGAAGTCAGCGGTGTTCGAGTACTGTCCCGTGTAGGTGTAGTTGGTGGGAGAATTTCCAGCAACAGAGCGGACTTCACCCCAGGCCTTGTATTGGGTTTGATTAACTATATTGCCTGTCGCATTAGTCACAATGCTGGTTGATCCCAGGTGATCGCTGAGGATGTAGCTCAATACGCCATCTTTACGCATGGCGATTCGTTGACCGCCTGCATAGTAATACTTGGTGATGACGCTATCATCGGTAAACTGGATGTATGCATTCAAGATCGTCGCGCCTTGCGGAATATTGACGCCCGTAAACCTCATGCCAACTTGTTGATCATTTGTATCCCGAACCAGCTCAAGATCAGTGCTGTCAAGATACGCCCACCCGGAAGTGGCTTCTTCCGCATCGTCACTGCTGGATGCAATTGGAATATTAATGGAAACCGGGCTTTGAGCGGTTGGTGTCGGGGTTTCCGTCTCGCCTGCCTGTTGGACGGGAACCGCGAGGTAGGCGCCAAAACTGCCTGAATTGAACGAAACCGGGTTCATTGAGGCGGATATAAGGCTGTTAAGTTTCTGTTCCTAGCAGGCTGTCGGAGAGACAATCTTTTGGCTTAAAACTGTACCATATGTGGAGATCTGAGACCCTGACTGTCTATTTGTTGCATCACACCGCTGCCCAATTAGAAACTTGCCCATATGGCGGGTGAAGCGCGTCAATCAGCCTGTAGATACGGGTGACGGAAAACCAGTATCTACTCCATGAAGTACCAAGATACTCAGGGGATCTGAGATGTGCAAAGCCTGCATATGGGGCATCAGCAAGGGTTCTCCGACAAACTGCTAGAAATATCAAGGTCTATGACTTGTTTAATTTTTTAACAACGTTTAGTAGAAATTTATGTAACCATTCATCGTTGTCTACTTTAGAAACTGAAAACGCATATATTCCAACATCTTCATGGAATATGATTTTGAATTTTTTTCCATCAATATCAAATAAAGCGGTCCGAGAGTAAATCCCGTCAAGTTGATCAATCAAAGTTACGCCTAGATTAATTATTTCAGATGTTACTTGCTCGAAACTTTCGTAGGTTTCCAACTCGGTCAAGTAATATTCGATACTATCTTCGTCGTTTTTTCCAATTGTTAGATTTACCATTTGTCACCTATTTATCGAGGCGTATGAAGCCCAAATTGGTTATTTACACTTGGTCTTGATCTTTGTGAACTTTCAATAATATACATATAAATATCGTCTCCTGCTAGCCCTTTGTTTGAAACTTTTTGAATAAGTTGTTCCCAAGTTAGATTTGGTTCTTCCAACATAAGCCTTTCGGCAAGCATTCTGTCGGACATCAAGTTTCTCGCCTGAGTTCTGTAAGAGTTCCGCAATCCAAAAGCTAATCTAGCTCTTTGTTCCAAAGAGAATGCAGGGTCATTAACCAAGCCTGGCATTTTCGCTTCTTGCTGGAGATACCATTTTCTAGCGTCGTAATTGCTAAGCGTTCCTGGCATAGGCGCCTTTGGGATGGCTGCCAACATAGTTGTTCCACTAATAAACCCAATTGTACCGTTAGAGACATCTGCCATTCCTGAACTATATACATCTGTTATAGGTGTTTCTGGCATTGGCCCAGTAGAGCCAGAAGGATCAACGGCGTGGGCATAATGGCATTGCCCCATACAATTATCTTGCCATTGTTGAATTGCAGTCTGTTCTTGAGCAAAACCAGGATTTGATGACGCGGCCCTCATTTCCATTGCGCCTTGTTCAACAAGATCAACACTGGCAGAGATGGCTATAACACCGCCAATAAAACACAATATGATCAGTGGGCCTACACAATGCCCACTTGGGTCTGTATATCGAATTGGATTATTATTCACATAAGCATACCGATCATACCCCTGCACCCCGGCTGGGACAATACTATCGGCAGAGGTAAACCTCCCTAAAGCGGGATCGTACCAGCGCGCGTTGTAGAACATCAAGCCGAAGTCAGCGGTGTTCGAGTACTGTCCCGTGTAGGTGTAGTTGGTGGGAGAATTTCCAGCAACAGAGCGGACTTCACCCCAGGCCTTGTATCCCTGTTGGGACACGACATTTCCAGAGGTGCCAGCTGAGAGCGATGTGCTGCCGACGAAACGGTTTTCGCTCAACTCCGCACAGATCGAGATCGTGCGCGCGCTACGTGAAGGCTTGGGATTATTGCAGGATGTTAAGGTGCAAGAGGTGAATGTACTAGCAGAGGTGCCTGCTCACTCAGAAATTTTGTAAGACTTTCACTCTTGCTTTCAGCCAAGTCAAGGATACAATGGAAGTGCCCCAAACCAAAGGTGAGCCGAACTGTTTCAGTTTGGTTTGCCTTTTATTTACTTGAAGCAATGCGGCCTTTTACAATTTTCTCAAGATCACCAAATATCGTGAAATCACCATTCAACACATCAGCGGCATACTGATTTAGCATTGCTGAATAGTTTTTCAAAATAGCCAGAATGCCTTTTTCAACAGGAAATCCTGTGGGAGAAAAGTTAGGATGCTTAATTGAAAGTAAATCATCTAAGTAGTATCCATTTAACTCAGTGTGATCGGATATGCTTATTGGATCTATTATTAAACTCCCATTTACCAAACGGTACAGTTCAATATATATCCAATTTTCGTTTCGCTCCCAATTTACAATAACCGCAGTCGTTTTATTTTGAAAGACAATCTCGTATGGATTTCCATCTTTTTGCATTGGCACTAGCGAAAAGCCATACTCTGTGATTAAAAAGTTGAAATTCTCTTCACAAAGTTCAAAAAAGGATACAGAATTTTTTCTTTCATTTGATTTATTTGAAGTCATATTTAGTCACCCTATATTTGAGTACATCTATAATTCTCTTTTCCATCTCATAAAATGGGCTACGAATAGCTCGTTTGGGATCAAGTCCAATGTCAATAATTTCACGTCCCTCTTCGATTCTATCGCGAATCCACCTCTCATTTCTCTTCATAGCTAAATCAAAATCCCAGGGGTCTATTTCCCAGGCCTGATACCATTTACCGCCTATTTCATCTGCAACATTTCTAACTCTTTTCATTGTCTCTCCAATTACTATTGGGGCCCTTTTTCCAATATCTGCAATATCATCGCCATGTCGAACTATATCATCAAGTGGCAGGGCAATTGGGCTGAGTTCATCTGGCTCAAGCAATTCCATAGTAATCGCCATGCCAATGGATTCGGCGGCGGCTTGCTTTTGAGCAGCAGTGGCATCAACACTTAAGTACTCCCTGCCTGCCTGATAGATGTCATATCCTGTCCAGCCATAATCAATCACTTTCATTGTAACAATTGCTACTGCAATGCACCAAGGGCAGTGGCCTGTAGGGTCAGTATATCGCAAGGGATTATTATTCACATAAGCATACCGATCATACCCCTGCACCCCGGCTGGGACAATGCTATCCGCGGACGTAAACCTCCCTAAAGCGGGATCATACCAGCGCGCGTTATAGAACATCAAGCCGAAGTCAGCGGTATTCGAGTACTGTCCCGTATAGGTGTAGTTGGTGGGAGAATTTCCAGCAGCAGAGCGGACTTCACCCCAGGCTTTGTATCCCTGTTGGGACACGACATTGCCAGAGGCATCAGTGATAATGCTGGTTGATCCCAGATGGTCGCTGAGGATGAAGTTCAATACACCATCCTTGCGCATGGCAATTCTTTGACCGCCTGCATAGTAATATTTGGTGATGACGTTATTGGTCACTTCATAAAAGTTGTTCGCAAAGTACGTGGTTGATGACCGATATCGGTTGTCATCACTGATTCTAATCTGTGTCCATCATTATCGCAGATGAAGCGCGTAGGCAAAGATAAGCAGATGATACAGGGTTGACATGAAAGAGCGCCCCGAAATTCTTAAATTTCGGGGCGCATGGAAGATAATCTCTTTTGTTCTCCTAATAACTTGAATTGAAAAACCGCTTTGAAATTTAGTTACAAGTAGGTATCCAATCTAAACACCATGTTTCATCATATTCCTTTAATATATCATCTGGTGTTCTCCAAGATGGTTGCTGAATACTATATTGTTGGATATAAGCCAAGAAGTCCTCTTCATTGTCGAAACCCATTTCTATGTTTTGACCTGGCACAAATACAAACCAGTACAAAACTTTCTGTCCTACGCTCTCTTCAACCAGCTCTTTATAGGGCGTATATACCATGATCACACCTTTCTCGACCGCTATTTTTTGTACATCATGCAATGATAAGTAATAGTAAAAATCTCTCGAAGATGGGACACCTTCCAAGGGAATTTGCCAACCAGCTTCATCTGTAATATGAATTGCATAATACGGCTTTATTAAAGGAAAACGCAAATGATCAAATTCGCTGCCGTCTCGATAAAAAGAGTCTTGCTGAAAATATTCAACAACTTTACAACCAGAGAGCACACTTGACATAAAGGTTATCAAAAAACAGACCCGAATATATTTTTTGTACATATATCTACCTTACCTAACAACAGTCATCCAGTGCGCATAAACGGTCATTTGATCACTGGCTCCAAGAAAATCATGCCAACCAAATCCAAGAACTGAGACCCAACGGTTGTACCCTGATTTAGTCCTTGCTTCATTAGTCCAATCTGGTCGCAAATCGAGCACATCTGTGAATTCATAGTTGATATAAATCTCCCCCGATTTAGCAGCATGGATGTCTACATCAATATTAACAGCTCGTACCGACCAAGTTTGTGAATACAAAGCATCCATATGTCCTTCATCTCCAAAAGTAACCGGCTCTTGATTTCGATGCTTATTAAAGTCTTCTATACCATAACGAGGATCGGTTTTTATAGAATCAACTATTTCATCCTGTAAATCTAATAACCGCTGATCATTTTGTAACACCTCAAGTCCTCGCCCGCTAAGAACAGAATCTTTTTCGTGAACCATGGCGCGACCCATTAACTCTCTAACGCACGTTGGCCCCCAATAACAGGTGACAATATTACTTGGGGTATATCCTTTCCATTTATTCAACTCTTTGGCCAAAGTAATAGATAACTTATCATTCCCTGGGCAATTGTATCCATCTTCCTCGCAATTTCTGTGCCCACTTGGGTCGGTATATCTCAGCGGATTATTATTCACATACGCATACCGATCATACCCTTGGACTCCGCCCGGCACAATCGAATCCGCTTGGGTGAAGCGTCCCAGTTGACTGTCGTACCAGCGTGCGTTGTAGAACATGAGGCCGAAGTCTGCGGTGTTGCTGTATTGTCCCGTATAGGTGTAGCTCGTGGACGTTGTCCCAGCTTGGTATCTGACTTCGCCCTCGCGAAGCACCCTGTGGGCATTGAGAGGAGCCGATATTATTTCAACGTTTTTTTTATCCCATCTATTGTGCGGACCATCTAAGAAAATCGAAATCGAGTTAAGAATATTCCGTCCCAATATACCCATTGGTTGATCAATTAACAAAAACTGCCCCGTATATTTCCGTTCTAGAAAATACAACTCCAACTTTACCGTTTTTACAAACTTAATTTCGCCGTCAAAACCCTGCACTTCATATAGAGTATTTTTATCAGGCTCGATTCCCAATTGCTTTACATACTCCTGCGGCAACAAGGTCGCATCTGCGCCTGTGTCGATCAACATGGGGACGTCTGCCAACGAAACGCCAGTTGCTGGATTCCGAAGAGTCACATAGGCAACTGGCGCAGGGGGGTCAAAGTTTTCCGAGTCATACTCAGGCATTGGGTTTTTCTTTTTTCACTTGCAACTTGAAATGAGCAGCCTGTCCTCGACGAACCAGCCGTGGTGTTAAAATGCGAATTGGCTTTTTCTTCTCGATCTCCAGGTCTGTGACAATGACATAAACTTTGACGTTTTCAGGTAGCTTTACGCCTGCCTTCAAACGGATCTTTCCTTTTTCAACCACACCTTCGTACGTATTAATTATCATGCGGCACCTCACTTTATATTTCAAAAAGTATAGCATAAAATTATTATGAAAATACGCCGCGAAATGTATCCCCACGCCCGGCTGGTACAATCGAATCCGCTTGGGCGAAGCGTCCCTAAGATGGTCTGCGGCCTGCGGTCGGTGGCCAATCGTCAACCAAAAAGCACAGCGCCCGCATCAAAAAGCTATTTCGGCTTGAAATACTTTTCGTAGATCGCGTTACTAACAAACATCAAGCCTTCGCTGTCTCGATAGACCAAACGATAGCCGCGGATTTTTTCCTTATCTGCATCTACATAGAATGTATAAATATCTTGAAAGGAAGCGGGGTCTACTGCGCTTTCGAGCGCGCCTTGTTGGGTGTAATCCAGAATACGCTGCGACCAGAGAATGATGATATCGGGTTGAATCTTTTCGATGGTGCTGTATTTGCTGTTCCAGTAGGTGCGGACGTTCCAGCGTGCATTGTCGGGGAAGTACATCCGCACGTCACGGAAGACGGTCAACGCTTCGGTATTTTGAATGCGGGGTAGATAATCTTGTTCGAGTGTGTCATAAAAAACGAGCGAGCCTTCATGTTCTTCGCGCACAAGCACTTCATGATATAGCGCAACATCTTTGTTGATATAGATCACAAATTGATAAGCGATGATGGCCAGCGCCAGCCCGCCCCATGCCCATGTGAGCGGTGTGCGCGATTTTTTAGTTGTAAATGGCGGGAATTCGAACAACACAACCAGGCTGCTATACACGGGCAGCAGGATCGGCAAAAAGAAATGCGTCGGTTTGATGGCGATGGTAAATAGCACATATAAACCGAGCGGCAAGGCCCAGGTTGCGATCAATAGGTGACGAACCCGATTTTGTCCGCGCCAGATGCCGAGCGCCAGCGTGATACAGGCCAATGCGACGAAGATCAACTGTCCATACAGTTCTTTGATGATATTGATCCACGAAGCGGGACCGACATCATAGGCGAGCGTCCAGCCTTCGGACATCGATTTTGATTGGCGCGCAAGGGTCTGGATCATTTGCTCCCTTTGGCTGGATAAGAGCAGAAAAGGATTCGCGATCACAATCGTGGCGGCCATGATGCCGACGAATAACGCTCCCCGCATGGTGGCCGTGCGCCATGTCAATTTTTTGGAGAGTACCCCGATCAATAGGTAGGTGGGAATGCTCAGGAAGAAGAAAAGGCCGATTACTTTAGTGCCAGTTGCCAGTCCGCTGGATGCGGCGGCCAGAGCAAAGTTAACGCCGAAGCGCTGGTCATCCTTGTCGAGCAAAAACAAAGTCAGGGCGATGAAGAAGACCGCCAGACTATCCACATGCCACCATAGATTATTTTCAACGACGGCCGAAACCGAGAGTAGAAAAATAAAGAGGCCAATGGATTTGGCGGCAGAAGTGAATTTGGTTTGAGTGTAGGTCAGGAGCAGCAGCGCACCGAGCATGGGCAGCACGCTGATAAACTGGCGCAGTAAGAGCATGTTTAATTGTGAGGAGGCGCGCAGGCTTGAGGTGAGTTTTACGGGCAGCAGCAGCAGGGCGCTTGAAAAATAAAACGGCGAGCCGTAATAGTAATGTCTATAGGCGATGAAGTTATAGACTGCATGTTTAACTGTTTCGCCGGGTGTAAGCATTTTTAGCACAACTGGATATTGTGCGAACTCGTCTGGTTCGAAGAGCGAGATCATCATCGTGTCTCTTGCGCCCGTGTTGTTGGGGAAAATAAAAACGGTGAAATAAACGATGCTGATGAAGATCAAAATGGTACATACACGTTTTTGATTCGGGGTCATGCGGCAATCATACCATTTCAATTTCAACGCTGTGCTGAATGTGGATAATACCAAACGGTTAAGCAGTGACTGCTTAAGGCGATATAACGATCTTCATGTAAACTCGATCCCCAAACGCGATTCCATCCGCGCCGTAAGCCTGCCACGCGCTTTCGAATATTCCCTCCACTGTCGGAGCGCTGAAGGTGATTTGCAATGTGACTTGTGTACCTGCGCGGGCGGGGTATAGGTTTTGTTCCTGCGGCGCGCCGAGCGGGTCGCCGCCGATCCATTTCAGGCGGTAGGTGGAATCCCAGTCACAGGTTCCATTGTTTTTAACCAGCCATTGTTTGTCTATGGTGGCGCCAGCAGCGATGATCGTATCATCAGGGATGGTGACATCTTGTAGAAACTCAAGGTTATTACTGCATGGGATTTCCGTGGCAGTGGCTGTGACAGTTGGAGTGGGCACGGCGGTATAGATCGCGGGGATGGGTGTGGTGGTCGAAAGGATTTGCGTCGGCGCGGGTTTTGTCGGCGGGCGGAAGGCTGTGGGTGTGGCTTGCGCTGTACATGCCGAAGCGAAGATCAAAGTTAATAGAACAGCGAACAGATATGGGCGGAGTGTGATGCGAAGCATGTCTTTATTAAACCATAAAGTCATAGAGTTGTTCTCTGTGACTTTATGGTTTGCGTTTTTGGATTGCGGATTGTAGTCCGCGTTTTCGATAAGAGGCGGACTACAATCCGCAATCCTTACCTACAAAACCTACAATTCTTCTTCCACGGCTGCGCCGCTATCCATGGCGTTGCCGCCTTCGTTGCCCACATCCAGCGGCAGAGCGATCTCGCCGCTCAACGCTTTCTGGCGGATGATGCCTTCGATTTCGTTCATCATATCCAAATTGCCGCGTAGATATTCTTTAGCATTCTCGCGTCCCTGACCGATGCGGATATCCCCATAAGAGAAGAATGCGCCGCGTTTGGTGAGGACTTCGAATTTGGTGGCGAGGTCGAGCACGTCGCCAGATTTCGAGATGCCTTCGTTGAACATGATGTCAAATTCAGCCGTGCGGAAAGGCGCCGCGAGTTTGTTTTTGACGACTTTGACACGTGTGCGATTACCAATAACTTCTTCGCCGACCTTGATCGATTGAATGCGGCGCACATCCAGACGCACAGAGGCGTAGAACTTGAGGGCTTGTCCGCCTGTGGTGGTTTCAGGGTTACCGAACATGACGCCGATTTTTTGGCGCAACTGATTGGTAAAGATGACCGAGGTTTTGGTCTGGTTAATCGCGCCAGAAAGTTTGCGAAGCGCCTGAGACATCAAGCGGGCTTGCAGACCCATTTGCGCATCGCCCATGTCACCTTCGATTTCAGAGCGTGGCACGAGCGCGGCCACTGAGTCGATCACAACTACATCCACGGCGCCAGAGCGCACGAGGGTTTCTGCAATTTCAAGAGCCTGTTCCCCTGTATCGGGTTGTGAGACGAGCAAGTTATCAATGTCCACGCCGACCTTGGCAGCGTAGGAAGGATCGAGCGCATGTTCCATATCAATGAAGGCGGCGGTGCCGCCCAGCTTTTGCGCCTCAGCCACAATGTGCTGGCAGAGTGTGGTTTTACCTGAAGATTCAGGGCCGTAGATTTCAATCACACGTCCGCGTGGAATGCCGCCGACGCCGAGCGCAATATCCAGCGAGAGTGAACCAGTCGGGATGACTTCGACAGCCATGCCGTGGGCTTCGCCCAGGCGCATGATCGAGCCATCGCCATAGCGTTTTAAAATATCACCAACGGCTTTATCGAGCACGGCGCGTTTGGCGTTATCAATGTTTTGAGTTTGTGCAGGTGTGTCTGTTGTGCGGGAAGATTTTCGTGCCATGATTTTGTTCTCCAATACAAGTGTAATAGGGTTGAATACGAGTGTTGCGAGAGTATAGCACAGATGTTCAGTGCGTCAAGGAATTTTAATATTTTTTACCACAAAGGGTTAAGAAATTTTTTGCCTGCCTTCGTGTCCCTTTTGTACCCTTTCTGGTTAATTATTTTTAGTTGGAATTACGGTATAAGCGTCGGTGTGACGGGTAAAATCTCGGGCACAAAATCAAGCGTCGGCGCGGGCGGGCGCAGCGTGTTGAAGCCGTTGTCTCCTTGAAAGGTGAAGTACGTCACCTGGCCGGGGAATATCTCGATCCATGTTTGGCGGGTCTTATTATCATATTTGAGACTGATCTTATAAATGCCTGCGGCCAAATCACCGAGCACAAGGTTTTCATTATAGTAGGGGTCAGCGTTGATGGCGCCGCCTCCACCGTAGGTCTTAATGATATTGGCTTCTTTTGTATCTTCTGAGCGCACAGTCACTTCTGCTTGCTGCAAGGTCTTATCTTTTGTATCGGTGACACGTCCCACCAACACGCCCCAACCTTGCGGCGGCGCGATCCATAATTCAGGATTTACTGTGTTTTGAAATGAGTTTGACGGGAAGCGCACTTCAAAGTGGACATGCGGCCCGGTCGTCGCGCCTGTTGACCCGACCAACCCGATCAACTCGCCTGTTTCAACATGTTGACTCACCACCGCGGTCACTTGGCTCATGTGGGCGTAAATTGTATAAAGCTGTTGGTTGTTGTAACTAAAATCATGTCGAATGGCAACCGCCAACCCATACGGATCAGATTTGTTTTGCGGCGATTCGGTAAATAAACCCCAGCCCGCCCAGACCACTGTCCCGGGGCCAGCCGCCATAATGGGCGTGCCTTCAGGGGTGGGAATATCCACGCCGGTATGCACAATATTCGGCGCAAAGAAAATACCGCCATAGCGATAATCTGGAATCGGCCAGTTGACTTGATCTGCGGCGATGGGGCGCGCAAAATAAAAATGATCATAAGGCGACATCGCCCATGGAATGGGATACAGCGGAGGACGCCAGCCCGAGATGGGTTCTGCGCCCGGAGTGGGCAGCACGAATTGAAATGGCACCGGTGAAGGAGTTTGCCCCGCATCCATCTGGACTTGAAACGGGTCTGCCGCATCTGGGGCGACTACTGGCGTTGGGTTTACCACCCCAACCGCATCCGCGCAGGCAGAGAGTATCAGCAAAGATAAAAGTGTTGAAAGTGCGCTTTTGAATTTCATATTTATATGGACCGCTATCTGTGACGGCAGTCACGTTGCTTTGCAGCAAAAACTTTTCGAGTTTGCATTTTTATCTATGGAATGATCGTTGGCGGCGTTGGAGTCAGCGTTGGCGTAAAAGTAGATGTTGGCGTTGAGGACGGCGTGCGGGTTATGGTCGGTGTGCCAGTTGAACGCGGCGTGCGCGTGGGCGTGCTGGTCGGTGTGATCGAAGGCGTTTGTGTGGGGGTCAGTGTGGGCGGCAGGACACGTGTTGGGGTAATCAACGCTTCCACGGGATATAGTTCCTGCATCGCAGAATACCAGGTCAGGCCGCTGGTCAATGCGAATTCAGTGAAGCGGCTGCCTGCGTAATAGGTGCGCCAGTTGGGGAGCGCGGGCAGGCGTTCCCAGTTATAGGCGGCGGCTAATGCTGTGATGTCGACCCAGTATCCAGCGGGGACAGATGCGTATTTTCCGCCTTGTTCATAGGTGCGCGGATCAAGCTCATAGCGCGCGCTCAAATTCCAGGGCGCGTTGTGAATCGGCTCGCCGAGGGAGCCATCCTGTTTTTCAGCACGGACATAAATTCGCCAATAAGTTTGCGCGCCGACATCTTCACGTAATGCAACCAGCCAGCCGGCATCGGTCATCAAGGTGTTGATGGCGAAGGCGCGGCCTGTATAGAGCCAGTCTTCTTCAAGGCCGGGTTCAAGGTTGGTTGTGAGTGGGACGAATGCGTTTTCAATACTGGCAAGCGCGTCCCAGCCTGTTTCAATGATGATGCGATTGCGCAGCGCAATGAACGAGTCGTCTACCAGATCATGCAATTGTGGAAAAGGCGCTTGCACATCCGCCAGCGGCACAACGTACCAGCGTTGATTGGGGACTTCAGGTCCTGGCGTGATAATAGGCGACCATAGCGCGGCGGGCGTATTTGCCGCAGCTTGATTAAATAAATCTGGGAATGGGTTGGGCATTTTGGCAAAGCCCCAGGCGAGTCCGCGCACACGGCCATGTAAGGGAGTGGGTGAAAGTAACAGACTGCCTCTAACATCATAGGCAGATATATATTGTTGATTGGGACCGCTGGTGACCGCGATGATCTGCTCGGCGGTTTCATTCCATGCGCCCCAACTTCCGTCGCCGATCCAGTGAGCGGAGCGGTTGGGGTCGTTGGCTTCCCAGATGTACAGTCCGCTAAAGCCGACAGTTTGGGAGATGGAGGCCCATAATAATTGGGAACCGTCATAATTCCAGACGGGATGATTTTCAGATGCAAAGGGAGTATTGCTTAAGTTTTGGTAACGGTCTTCGCCTGTTAGATCAAGGTTGGCTAGCCAGACATCGTCATTGTCACCGCCGCGGGAGGAGATGAATGCGATGTGCCTGCCATCCGGCGCCCAAACAGGCGAGTGATCTGATGCGGAGTCTTGCGTCACAGGAATGATGGCCTGTGTGCGGTCGTTGACTGAGACTACCGAAATTTCAAGGTTTTCATTGGAATAGGTTTCAAAGACAAGCCATTGCCCATCCGGCGACCAGGAAGGTGCAGAGTCATATTCAGGCGAAGCGGTGATCTGGGTTACCTCTCCGCTTTGCAGGTTCATGGTGAAAAGGTCCCAGAAGCCGTTGCGGTCGGAGGCGAAAGCGAGTTGGGTGCGGTCTGGGCTGAGGGCTGGGGCGATGTCGTTCCAGTCGCCGTCGCTAATGCGAGTCAGCGACAGGTCTTGCGGCTGGTCGCTTTGGACGAAGAGATGCGCGTGTCCATTTTCTTCGATGGATAAAAAGATGAGATTGCCTTCGCCGCTATATTTAATCGTTGCGGGGGTGTTGGTGGTGATGGAAGTTGGTTCGAGTGTGCTGTTTACAGGGGCAGGAGTGGCTTCAATGGATTGAGAACAGCCAACAAGCAGCAGGCTGATGATCGTTAAAGCAAATAATATTTTCGCGGGAGGTGGCAGAAGATGCGAAGGCATGGGTAATTTCAATTAAGCAGAATCAGGCTGAGGGTCGTCTGGAGGCGGTTCCACATTAAAAGAAAAAATAAGCGGCGCTTGGGAAGGTCCGTCTGGATAATATAATCTGGCGTGGAGTGCGTATGGATTATTAAGTTCGCCGCGAATGTGCATGGTGAATTCAAGTTTCCAACTCATCGGTTCAACGATGCTGGTGGATGCAACTTCAGCGCCCTGCGAGTCGTTGAGGATGATTTCGATGTAGGGTCTTTTTTGAAAAGGTGTGACTTCGAGGTTGACACGTAAACGGAGGCCATCGGGATATGGCTGGGCGGAAAGCGAGCTGATCTTGGTTTCTTCGGGAACAGCGCGGGTGAGGTTGTCTTCGGGTAGGAAAAAGTCCATTTGATTATTATAACCATAAAAGAAAACGCCCGCCTTTTTGCGGATTAATTTTGGATTACAGTTTCATTAGGTTTTGATTTTGTTTATGTTTGCGGCAGGCGTATAATCCCTTTGATTTTTCAGCGTATATTTTCATGAAAACGGATTGACCACCGACCGCAGTTTGTGGCCGATAATTAATCAGGTAAAAAATAATATTTCTACCAAAAAAATCCTGGTGATAAGGAACTAAAATAAAAATGGATGCGATTCTAATTCACGGTATGGGACGTACGCCAGCCGCCCGTGGCTTTGCGCATCGCCGTTTGGTTCGTCTGCTGATGGGCGATGTTGCAAAGATGTGTTGCGCCCCTAAACCGCACGGCGATAAACCCCCGTGCTACGCATACGAAGCCTGCTTCGCAGGCTCAGCCATCTCAGTATAAGTAAACAAAAAGACCCCCGATCTAACATAGACTCGGAGGTCTTCTACTTACCAATTACTGATTACTAATCACTGAACTTCATCCGTTCTTCTTCTGAAACTCCTTCATAAAATCAACCAACGCCGTCGCGCCTTCGATGGTCACAGCGTTGTAGACAGAAGCGCGCATCCCGCCGACTGAGCGATGTCCTTTGAGGCCGATCAGATTATTCTTCTTGGATTCCTTGGCGAAAGTCTCTTCCAATTCTTCGCTGGGCAGGCGGAAAGGAATGTTCATCAGTGAACGCGCTTCGGGTTTCGCATGTCCGCGATAGAAACCGCCGCTTTGATCAATGGTGTCATAGACCAATCCCGCCTTGATGCGGTTGGTCTTTTCAATGGCGGCGAGTCCGCCTTGTTTCTTGGCCCATTGGAAAACCAATCCCACCATGTAAATTGCAAAACTGGGCGGCGTGTTGTGCAAGGAACCGCTGGCGGCCAACGTTTTATAATCCAACATTACTGGTAAATTGGCAGGCGTGCGTTCGATCATATCGTCGCGGATAATGACCACGGTCACGCCAGAAGGACCCGCGTTTTTCTGCGCGCCCGCGTACAGCATCGCGTATTTGGAAACATCAAGCGGGCGGCTGATGAAGTCAGAAGAAGTATCACAAATCAACGGCACGCCATCCAGTGTGGCAGGCTCGCTGAAAAACTCCACGCCGTGAATGGTCTCATTGGCTGTGAAATGTAAATACGCGGCCTTCGGATCAAGATCAAGCTGGGTGGGAACAGAGTTGAAACCGTCCGCTTCGGTGTTGGCGGCAGCGCGGGCCTTGCCTAATTTTTGCGCTTCCTTGAACGCGGTCTTGCTCCACGCGCCATTAACAATGTAATCAGCAGACTCGCCCGCAGGCCGCAGGTTCATGGCCAGCATCGTAAATTGTAAAGTGGCTCCACCTTGCAGGAACATCACCTTGTAATTCGATGGAATGCCAAGCAGGTCGCGCAAGTCGGTTTCGGCGGTTTGGATCACTGCTTCAAATTCCTTCGAACGGTGACTGATTTCCATCACAGACATACCCGTCCCTTTGAAATCAAGCAATTCAGATTGCGCCTGTTGTAACACTTCGAGGGGCAGCGCACCGGGACCGGGATTGAAGTTATACGCACGTTTGAGGTCAGACATTTTTTTGGATACTCCTGTTAAATTTTTTTCGGTTCATTCTTAACCGTGAATCTGATACTGTTTCGATTTTAATTCGTTTCCATTATATCTTTTTGTCAGGTAAATCAATAGTAACAATTGACATGATTTCCATCTGTTATGTGTCGTTGACAAAGCAAAACCTCGTTGTTAGAATAACTTTGTGATTAACGTATTTACTCAAACAGGAATCAGCCGTAAGTATTGGCTTGCTTCCTGTTATTAATTCCATACCCATCTATTAAGGAGAAGTTCCATGAAAGTTTTGATTTGCGATAAGACCGAGAATGAATATATTGAACAGATGCGCGCCGCAGGTTTGACTGTGGATGTGCGTGACGATATTACCCCTGAAGAACTTCCCAGTGTTTTGCCCGCCTATGATGGCATGGTCGTTCGCTCGCGTACGAAAGTGAAACAACCATTAATTGATGTTTGTCCCAACCTGAAAGTGATCGTGCGCGGCGGCGCTGGCCTTGATACGATTGACTTCGAGTACGCCAGATCCAAAGGCATTACGGTCATGAATACGCCGCTGGCAAATTCTGCATCGGTGGCAGAGTTGGCGATTGGCTATATGCTCATGATGGCACGTTCTCTATATCAGGCTACGGCAACTGTCAAAGCTGAAAAATGGGACAAGAAGAATTTCAATGGCGACGAGATCGGCGGCAAGACTCTTGGCCTGGTGGGTGTCGGTAACATCGGCAAGGAAGTTTCCAAGCGCGCAGCCGTAATGGGCATGACAGTCATTGCCTATGATCCCTTCGTCAAGGAGATTGCCGGTATCAAACTGGTCACATTGGATGAACTACTGGCTCAATCTGATTACATCAGCCTGCATTTGCCGAAGACAAAAGAGTCAACCAACATGATCGGTGCGGAACAATTCGCCAAAATGAAGAAAGGTGTACGCATTGTCAACTGCGCGCGCGGCGGCATTGTCGAAGAGGCCGCTTTATATGAAGCATTGACCAATGGCACAGTCGCAGGCGCCGCGTTGGATGTCTTCGCTGAAGAACCTCCTGTAGATTGGAAATTGCTCAAGTTGGATAACGTCATTGGTTCGCCGCATATCGGCGCCGCCACCAAGGAAGCACAAGCGCGCGTCGGCGCAGAAGTTGCAGATAAATTAATTGAGTTCGCGAAGAAATAGATCAATGTCAATTATCAAATACCAATTACGTATGTTGTAATTGGTATTTGATATATGGTAATGAGGCGTCCATGAAAATCATAAACGATCTTGGCATTCAAATTCCACAGGTATATTTGCCTAAAGCAGGTACAGACTTAAATAAATGGGCAGTCATCGCCTGCGATCAATTCACATCTGAGCCGGAGTATTGGCAGGCTGTGGAAAAACTCGTCGGTCATGCGCCATCCACTTTGAATTTGACCTTCCCGGAAGTGCATCTTGAAAAGCCGGGCGAAGAAGAACGGATTCAGAGCATTCAAGCATCCATGCAGAAATATATGCAGGAAGGAATTCTCCAGCCGCGTGATGGTTTCATCTATGTCGAACGCACAGTCGGTGGAAAAACCCGCAAAGGTATTATGCTCTGTCTTGACCTTGAACGCTATGATTACAACAAAGGCTCATCCAGTCTGATCCGCGCCACTGAGGGAACCATTGTAGATCGACTCCCTCCGCGCATTAAGATTCGTCAGGGTGCGGCAATGGAATTACCTCACATCCTTGTTTTGATCGATGACCCGCACCACACGGTGATCGAGCCATTAAGCGCGGCAAAATCTACACTTGAGAAATTATATGATTTTGACCTGATGCTTGAGAGCGGCCATCTGACAGGTTATGCGGTCAACCAGGATTTTGAGAATAAAACAATTGACGCCTTGCGCGGGCTTGCCGACCCTGAAACCTTCGCTGCCAAATATGACCTTGAGCCTGATCAGCCTGTTTTACTTTTTGCAATGGGCGACGGGAATCACTCCCTGGCAACTGCCAAAGCCATCTGGGAAAAGGTCAAGCCGCAAGTGGGCATGGATCATCCTTCACGGTATGCATTGGTCGAAGTTGAAAATGTCCATGATGATGGGTTGGAGTTTGAGCCTATTCATCGTGTGTTGTTTAATTTGAAGAAGGATTTGTTCGCGGAATTACAGAAAACATTTGGTGAAAACTTCAGCTATACAGAAGTTGCCAGCAGCGATGAAATGATTCAACGGGTTGATTCTGCTGAGGGTGAGCAGCAGGTTATCGGTCTGGTTGGAGGCGGGCGCGCAAGCGAATTCGGCGTGATCGAGATCGCGCACGCGTCGTCTCATCTGGCAGTCGGTACGATTCAATCCTTCCTCGATGCTTTTTTGAAAGATGGCGGCGCGGAAAAAATTGATTACGTACACGGCGAAGATGTGGTGGAACGCCTGGCTTTACAGGCTGGCAACGCGGGTTTTTATTTGGCGGGGATGCACAAATCTGAGTTGTTCAAGACCGTGATTTTGGATGGCGCGCTCCCAAGAAAAACTTTTTCGATGGGCGAGGCTAAAGAAAAACGTTTCTATATGGAAGCGAGAAAGATCAGTTAGGAAGTTTACAGGTTGGAAGGTTTGAACGTTCAAACCTTCCAACTTTTTATTCTGCCAACATTAAAGACTTAAACGGTCCAATGCTTTTTTGAAATCAGCGGGGTAGGCTGCGGTAAACGAAACTTGTTCATTTGAAACAGGATGTTTAAAAGATAATGAGTGTGCGTGCAATGCAGGGCGGTCGATGATGTTTGTCTCGGGCGCGCTGTAGAGGCTGTCGCCTAAAAGTGGGTAGCCCAAAGCGTAGGCATGGACTCTGATCTGGTGTGTGCGGCCGGTCATTGGGCGTGCTTCAACCAGTGCCGTGCCCTCCGCCATTTCAGGGGATATTTGTATCCAGTTAAGGACTCTGAATTTTGTCTCGGAGCGCATCCCGTTTTTATTATCGACCATGGTTCGATGTTTATGCCCCACATTGACTCGCAGCGGGAATTTTGTGATTCTTTCCTTCCAGGGCGGTGCACCGACGGTAATCGCGCGATAAACTTTTTCAACTTCATGTTTTTCAAATTGAATATTAAGCGAGCGATGCGCCTCTGCATTTAATGCAAAGACCAGCACGCCGCTGGTGAATTTATCGAGGCGGTGAACCACCCATATCTTTTGATATTCTTCTTCGAGCGTTTTGACAAGATAAGGCGCGTCAGGTTCCCAGCCTTCAGGAAGCACGGAAAGCCCGGCGCGTTTGTTGATGATGAGTATGTGTTCGTCTGAATATATGATTTGCATTGGATGTGATCTTTCTATTTTGAGTGGATACCCAATATTGTTTTAATAAGTTTCTTTATCCTGGCCCATATTTTTTCGGGTAATGATTTGGGCACTGTGCGGTGAACGGCAAATTTCTTTACATAGGCGGGTACTGTCCAATAGGCTGTTAGCCCTTTGGGGAAAAGGGCTGTGTCTCCGGCGCGCAGTGTGTGTTCTGCTCCATCTTCGCGAACGATCACTTCACCTTCCAGTATATGAACAATCTCCTCGGTATAAAATATATATTTGAATTTGCCGGCAGTGCAATCCCATAGTCCGCATGAAAAATTGCCATCTTCAGCAAGCGCCAATGTCAGGGCGCGCGCCACCGGGTTTCCTTCCATAATCCAGCCGGGGTCTATGGGACTGGGTTGTAGATCGTTTCGTGAAGTAGCTCCAGTTTGAATGAGGGGAGTGATCGTGTTCAATTTGCGCCTTTGACCATTTATAAACTGTTTTCCTGTAAAAGAATGACGAACTTGATTATACATCCCAAAATACAGGATGTCTTCGCGGCGATAAGTTTTACATTTTTAGTACGTGACTCTATTATTTATTTCCCATTGACATTCACGTTACGTGAGGGTTTATATTAATGCCATGTTCACTGTCAAGCAGCTTTCCAAAATGGCGGGCGTCACGCCACGGACTTTGCATCACTATGACGACATTGGCTTGCTCAAGCCATCTCGGATTGGCGATAATGGATATCGCTACTACGGGGAGGAGGCTTTGTTGAAGTTACAGCAAATTCTGTTCTATCGTGAGTTGGATTTTCCGCTCGACGAGATCAAGAAGATCATGGGACGCCGTGATTTTGATGTGCTGGGCGCTTTACAAAGCCATAAGGATGCGCTGCAAAAACAAGCGGTGCGATTAAATCAACTGCTTGCGACAGTGGACAATACCATTCAATATATAAAAGGAGAAAAAAATATGAGCCAAAAAGGTTTATTCAAAGGCTTTAGTGAAGAGGAACAGGAAAAACTTGCACAGGAAGCCGAGCAGGCATACGATCCCGAAACGGTGCGCGAATCCAACCGCAAGTGGAAGGCATACTCGCAGGAAAAGAAGGATGCAATCATTGCAGAAGGCAACCAGATTTATGTGGACATGATCGCCGCCATGCCGAAGGGCGCATTCAGCGCGGAGGTTCAGGCGCTCGTCCAACGTTGGCGTAGTCACATGGATTATTTCTGGACGCCGAACCTTGATCAGCTGCTTGGGCTTGCCAGCATGTATAACGATGACCCGAAGTTCAAAGCCAACTTCGACGACATGCATCCGAAACTCGCCAAGTTTATGTGCGAAGCGGTAACTGTGTATGTGAATGCAAGGGTAAAGGATGAATGACACTTGCACCGAACGCAAGTGCGGAGTGAAAGAAACGCCAGAGAACTTTTTCTCTGGCGTTTCTTCATTTAGCTGCTGGCTCCGCTGTATTGTTTGAGTCCCAGCTTCCATACTTTTGTGGCGATCCAAAGACTCACGATGCTGACTCCGACAAATAAAAATATCTGGCTCGGACCCAGTTCTCCGCGTAAGGCTTGCAATGGGATGGTGGTTGCCACCGCGATGGGAATAATGAATGTAACGATGATCCGCAGCCAGGCGGGATAGACTGTGGCGGGATAGCGCCCTGAATCCATCAAGGCTTGCAGGATGGTGACGTTGTTGTCGAATTTGGTGAACCAGAAGGTCATCGCGATCAAGACGATCCACAGGCTGTAGATGATGAGCGTGCCTGTGATGGCGAGCAGGATAAAGGTCAGGATGTTGAACGCGGTGGTGACGTCGCCAGTCATGTTGATTCCGACTACGATCAAAACGATTGCCAATACCAGATCCCAAATCCGCCAGACGGTGATACGGGAAAAGGTGACCAGGAACATGCTGTTGACGGGCTGCAGGATGGTGTAGTCCATGGAACCGTCGCGGATGCTGGCGTTGAATTTTTCAGTGTTAGGCCAGATCAGCGCGATCATCATCGTGTTGACGAGACGGAAAACGCCCAGCAAGGCGATCAACTCGCCCAGCCCCCAGCCGCCGAGGGTGGTGGTGTTGCTGAAAATAATGTTAAGGCTGAGTAACTCCCAGCCGAGCCACATTAAGTTAAGCAGGATGTTGACAACCGTATCGGCGCGATACGCAAGCGACATCTGAATGTTGACTTTGAGAAACGAAGCAAGCAATTTCAAAGTATGCATGAATTACGCTCCCACGGCTGAATAACGTTTCACACCATTGCGCCAGACCCAATTAAATAAAAGCGCCGAGATTCCCAGCCAGATAACCGCCATCAGATAGCCTTGAATGATTTGGTCTGTGGAAAGTTTCCCCAATATCAATTGAATGGGATAGTAAATGAGCAGTTGAAAGGGAAGATATTGGGCAATATTCTGAATTACTGGCGGCATGAGAGTCAACGGGACGAATTGACCGGAGAAGAGCAGAATTAACGCGAAATAAAATTCATGTACAGAATAGATACGCGTTGTCCAAAAGGCGAGGGCGGTGATCGTGGCAGATAGCAAATAGCCGATGAAGAAAGCCAATATCATGGCGGGGATGGCAAGCAATATACCTGTGAGGGATACGCCGCTGAAATCAGGCTTGAATAGAAAATATAAAATGATCCAGATCGGAGTCAGTCCCATCATGGTCAGGGCTTTGAATGCGATGTTGTTGACCAATCCATTGGTCAGTATGGGGTGAATCGGGCGGATCAATTCGCCTGAAAGAGTCCCATCTTGAATCTTGTATCCAAAGGTGTGAATGACAATGTTGCTGGTGAACTGATCGCAGATTAATAACACCATGTAATAAGTGATAAAGTCGTTGGCGGTGAATCCGTTTACACTGCCTTTTTGATTGGCGATGCTGGTCCACACGGCGAGGTAAATAATGGGAGAGACCAGCCAGTAAAGCAGGTACATTAGCAGGTTGGCGCGGTACTGCCATTGTTCGGCCCAGTTCACTTGCCAGAGTCTTTTGATGATAAGTAACATAGTTTCACCTTATTGATTAAAGGCCTGCTCGATCACATCTTCGATGGGCGGGTCGGTGATGGTGATATCGTGGATGGGCAGATCAGCTAACAGCTTGGATGTGATGCGTGTCACATCCTCCGCTTTGACCTGGATATAACGTTTATCCGCATCCTCTTCGTTTTGGACCTGTGTGCCGTATCCGCTTAGATCGTGCGAGTCAGCGTCTGTGAGTCTGACGCCGATCAACTTGAAGGGCGCGATCTTGTGTGAAAGGTCGGTGATGCCGCCATCATATTTAAGCTGACCCTGATGAATGATAATAATGCGTTCGCAGAGTGCGGTCACATCTGCCATGTAATGACTCGTGAGCAGGATCGTCGCGCCTGTGCGTTTGTTGTACTCCCGCAAAAACTCGCGGATGCGCACCTGACCCGTGATATCGAGTCCGATAGTCGGCTCATCTAAAAATAAAACTTTGGGGCGGTGCAGCAAGCCTGCCGCAATTTCACATTTCATACGTTCACCGAGCGAGAGATTGCGCACAGGCTTTTTCATTAATGGTTCGAGTTCGAGCAAGTCATCCAATTCTTTGTATGTCAGTTTATATTCATCATCAGGGATGCGATAAATGGCTTGATTCAGTAAAAACGAATCCGCGGCGGGGATATCCCACGAAAGTCGGTTGCGCTGTCCCATGACGAGGGTCATCGAACGCAGGTAATCGGGCTTGAGTTCCCAGGGCGTATAGCCGAGTACGCTGGCTTTACCGCCCGTGGGATGTAGCAAACCTGAAAGCATTTTGAGTGTAGTAGTTTTACCCGCGCCATTCGGCCCAAGAAAACCAACGATCTCGCCCTGTGCAATATTGAAGTTGACTTCCTGCACCGCTTTCACATCTTTATATTTGCGTTTGAAGAAACTGCGGACTGCCGCGCTGAATCCCGCTTCGCGCTCGGGCACTTGATAGGTTTTGCTTAATTTCTCAACGGTAATGGTATTTACTGACATATACATTCTCTCCTGTGAAGGGAAAAATTGTATCATTAGTAGAACAAAAGTGCTAGACAGAATTTTGAATTTACCTGGAGGGAACTTATTTTGCCAATCAGCGTCAGAGATAACGAAACTAAAACCTTGGAGATAAAAATGAAAAAAACTTTCCTGTTCGCACTTGCCGCTATTCTGCTTGCCCTGACCGCCTGCTCAAACGCAAGCACAGATATTACTGGAGAGTGGAAACTGGTTTCTTATGGAGATGCCGCCAACCCAACGCCCGCCATTCCCAATGTGGATACATCCATTCACTTTGATTCAAATGGGCAGATGGGCGGGAATGTAGGCTGCAATTCCTTTGGTGGAAATTATGAAGTGAGCGGTGATACGATTGTGTTTGGCGCGGTTATGTCCACCATGATGTATTGCGAAGAAACTTCGGCGCAGGAACAAGCCGTACTCGGCATTTTTTCTGACAGTGTAAAACTTCCATTTCAAACAACTGACAGCAGATTAACGATCACATCTGCCGACGATTCATCTGTTGTGAACCTTGTACGTAAATAATTAAAACGCCGATACGCGATACCAAATCTCCACATTAACATGGATCATCTTGCTGTGCTGCACATCCATGCCAAGGCTGGGTTCAGGAGCAGAAGGCGCGCCGCCGCGAGATTTCATCATCATCGCTTGCGGTTGAAACATCACGGGCGTTTCCTCGTCGAATGAGTTTTCGATAAAATCATACACACCCAATAACTTGACTCCCAAATTCGCCGCCACTTTCTCTGCTTTCAATTTTGCCTTCGCAAGCGCAGAGTCCAGTCCGCGCTGACGGGCTTCCTCTTCGGGATATTTCCAGTCGATGCGCTCCAGCGTAGCATTTTTCTGGGATGTGATGATATCGAGCAATTCGGCGATTTGATCCAGTTCATCGCATCGGACTCTTAACCGGTAACTGGCACTCGACGATTTGAGCAGCGCCCCGCTGGAGCTTTCGACTCGCACGCCTTGTAAATGAATATTCTCTGCCGAGATGCCGAAGCGTATCAACTCATCTACAAGCTGACTCACTTCCCTGGCTTTTTTCAGTGCCTCATTCCCGCTGATGACAGATGAGCCTTTGACAGTTACATATAAATCCGCATGTGTGGCGAGGATTTCCTCACGATGCGCGGTGGAGATTTTGATTGTGTCAGGTTTGGTTTCCATATACATTCCTTTTTTGGAGTGCAGGAGCTTGCTCCTGCGAAATGGGACGGCGAGCCGTTCCGCTCCATAGTTTTTAAGTCACAGCCAATCTTTGCTTTGGGTATTTCTCGTATTTCTTTTCTTCCACTACACGTTTGATCCTATCAAAGCCTTCCCAGACTTCTGCAAAGGATGTATATAACGGCGCAAAACCGAGCCGAATATTATCGGGTTCGCGGAAATCGGGGATGACGTTCATCTCTTCGATCAAGGCGCGGTTGATGCGGTAGCCTTCAGGGTGGCGAATGCTGATGTGTGATCCGCGTTGGGCAGAGTCCAGTGGCGAGCCGAGAGAAAAGCCGATGGGGGCGAGCCAGCTTTCAGTTAAGAAGGATGCGTAGTCTGTCAGCAAAATGGATTTCGCGCGGATGTCGTTCATGCCCGCTTGCAGAGTCGGTTCGAGGGCGGCTTCCATGGTCAATAAGGAAAGCATCGGTTGTGTACCAACGAGAAAACGTGTTGTGCCGGGCGCGGGTTCGTAATCGATTTCAAAAGCAAATGGATTTTTTTGTCCCCACCAACCCCAAATCGGCGATGACATTTTTTCTTGAATGCTTTTATTGACATAAAGAAAAGCTGGCGCGCCCGGGCCGCCATTTAGATATTTATAAGTACAGCCGATGGCAAGATCTGCGTTGCACTCATCGAGTGAGATCGGTAATGCTCCAACTGAATGACTCAAATCCCACAGTACGAGCGCGCCTTTGCGATGCGCGAGTTCAGTGATGCGTTTCATATCGTAGAGATAGCCGCTTTTGAAAAGCACATGCGAAAGTGTGACGAGCGCGGTATCTGCATTGATGGCGGATTCGAGCGCGTTGAGATTGGGCGTGATGTCGTTATCACTGGCGCCGATGTGAATGATCTCATGTTGATTGCCGAGGTTTTGTTTGATGCCTTGCAAAATATACAGATCAGACGGGAAATTAAACGCGTCTGTAAGGATGCGTTTTTTATTTGGCTGCAAGGTTAGCGCGGCGGTTGCCAGTTTGAACAGGTTGAGCGAGACCGTATCGTTAACCAAAACCTGCCCGCTTGCCGCGCCGATGAGCGTGCCGATCTTATCGCCCACGCGTGAGGGAGCATCCCACCAGCCTTTGTTCCAGCCGCGGATTAAATCCACACCCCATTGTTCATCCACGATCTGTTTGGCTTTTTCTGCAGCGGCCTTGGGCATACGCCCCAATGAGTTGCCATCGAGATAGATTAGAGCGGGGTTGGTGATGACAAAGGCTTCACGATAAGCTGTGAGCTTATCGTGCGAATCAAGTTCGAGGGCAAATGCATGTGATGGATCAAAGTTCATAATTCGCTTTTTATTTTTACCCTGCTCATCGCATATTCCGCCAGCGCGGTAATCGTCAGCGATGGGTTGACGCCCGGGTTGGCGGGCATGATTGAGCCGTCGATAATGTATAAGCCATCGTAATTATGTACAGCAAAGTTCTCGTCTACTAAACCTTCTTCTGCATTTTTTCCAATCGGCGCGCCGCCCAGAATATGCGCGGTGGTGGGCAGGCCCAAAAGATTTTCGCCGATCGAGCCAAGCGCCACGCCATTGGTGCGTTTTGCAAATTCGCGCGTCAGTTCATGCGACCCTTTGACCTGTGCGTTGATCTCATAGCCGGGTTCTTCATCCGCGACCATGCCGCTGCGGAAGAGTGTAAAAAGACTGCGCCCAATGCGGAAGCGCATACGATTATCCGCGTGCTGCATGACGAGCAAAATGGTTACATTATGCGCCCAGCCCGCTAAAAATAACGCTTTCAAAAAATCAATCGGATGTATCAGCGACCACCACAAAAATTTCAAAAGGCGCACAGGCACACTTACGTCTGTATCAATCAGCGGCGCGGCCAGGAAGCGCATCAACGATGAACCATCGGGGTAGCGGACAGGTTCGACGCGAGTCATCTCATCGAGATTGTAAATGGATGAAATGGAGACGCCTTCCGAATAATTAATATCGGACGTACGAGCCACGCTTCCCAACAACCCCTCGGAGTTGGTTCTGACCATTGTGCCGAGTCTCCCCGAAAGATTCGGCAGGGACTTCTTCACATCGCGCAGGTTTAGTAATAATCTCATGGTACCCATCACGCCCGCAGAGAAAATCACATTCTGCGCGTGGACGGTTTCTTTGCGTTTAAAAAGTTTAGTAGAGGATTGGTACGTGATGGCGTATCGTGTACTTGACATTTGACTTTCGACTTTTGACTGTGTACTTTTTGACTGAGTACTGTCAAAGGTCAAAGGTCGAACGTCAACGACTTCTGTTTCTGCAACAACTTTCGCCCCATTCTTCTCTGCGAAATATAAATAATTTTTGGGTAATGTATTTTTTGCGTTATGACGACAGCCCACCATACATCCGCCGCAGTGTTGACATCCCGCGCGGGCAGGGCCGTTGCCGCCGAAAAATGGATCGGGCACAGTCACGCCCGCTTCGCCAAAATACGCGCCGACATCGGTTGCGCGGAAGGTGTGTCCCATGCCGCGTTCCTCTGCCATTTGTTTGAGCAGGTCATCCGCTTTCCATAGTTTGGGGTTGCGCGAAACGCCGAGCATTTTTCTAGCGGTTTCGTAGTGACTCTTAAGCGCTTCGCCCCATTTTATATTTTGATTCCAGGCGGGCGTGGCAAAGGTCTCATCGGTAGGGACTTCCAACACGTTGGCGTACCCTAAACTTCCGCCGCCCACGCCCGCGCCATGCAAGACCATCACACCTTTCAGTAAACTGATTTGCATGATGCCATGTCCGCGCAGGGCAGGCAGCCAGAGATATTTCCAATATTGCCAGTTGGATTTTGCAAAATCTTTATCTTCAAAGCGTTTGCCTTTTTCAAGGACCAGAACCGAATACCCTTTTTCGGTTAATCGCATGGCAGAGACACTGCCCCCGAATCCGCTTCCGATAATTACATAATCATAGAGTTGAGTCATGGCGCTGCCCTCCGCAGTAAGTTGACGCGATTATAACAAGAGCCGTCAGTGTTTGTTTTCAGCGGATAGCTCCGCAAAACGGATGTCGGATGGGAAGTTCCGTTGCACCTGATTTCAGGGCTTGTTCGATTTCGTTTTCTGCTTGTTTATATGCTTGGTCTTTTGCCATTGTCTTAACCTTGATTTTCTTGATTAATGTCTTAACTGTGATTTTCCTGATTTACTTGATTGCCATGATAGATTGCCGTGATTATCTTGATTTTTAAAATCATGGTCATCAAGACAATCTTTTCAATCAAGGTTAAATCAGGGTAATCTATCAATCCTTGAAATCATGGTTAAGACTTCTACTCATGGTCAAGGATCTTGTTATTATGCACGCGCTTGAATTGTAAACTTTTCGCGCCGAAGTTGATCAGCAGACCAATTTCCATATGATACGCTTCGAGATAATTCATGGCTTGTGCGAGGTGAACGTCTTCCAATTGAATGACGGCTTTCAGTTCGACCATGATTATTTTTTCGACAAAGAAATCCACTCTGCGCGTGCCGATCTCGTGTCCGCGATAATGGATGGAAATTTTCTTTTCGCGCTAAAAGGCCAGGTTGTGATAGGGAAACTCGATTTCCAACGCACGCTGATAGATGACTTCCTGAAAACCATTGCCAAGTGTGGAATGGACTTTCATGGCGGCGGCGATGATGCTACGGGTCAGCTCTTCGTGTTTCATACCTTGATGTCCTTGATTGTCTTAACCTTGATTTGCTTGATTATCCTGATTGCCTTGATTTTAACATCAGGGTAATCTTTCAATCCTTCCAATCATGGTTAAGACATTCCCTAATATTTATAAAATCCTCGTCCGCTCTTCCTGCCCAAATACCCCGCGTCCACCATTTTTCTTAGCAAATACGCGGGGCGATATTTATCTTCACCCAGATCTCTTTGCAAAACTTCCATCACGAACAGAACCACATCCAGGCCGATCAGGTCAGCCAGGGTGAGCGGGCCCATGGGATGATTCATGCCGAGCTTCATCACCTGGTCAATCGCTTCGGGCGTGCCGACATTTTCCTGCAACGCAAAAATCGCTTCATTGATCATCGGGCACAGGATGCGGTTCGAGATAAACCCGGGCGAGTCATTGGCTTCCACGGGTTCCTTGCCTATCACCTTGCACAAGTCCATGATGGTCTGTGTGGTTTCATTGGATGTACCCAGTCCGCGGATGACTTCGACCAGTTTCATCAACGGCACGGGATTCATGAAATGCATGCCGATCACTCGGTCGGGACGGCGGGTCACTGCGGCGATCTTGGTGATCGAAATTGACGAAGTGTTACTTGCCAAAATGACGCCTTCACGCGCGTGGGTGTCCATGTCTTTGAATATCTTGAATTTGAGTTCAGGGTTTTCAGTCGCGGCTTCAATCACCAGATCTGCATCTTTCATCGTGTCCATGTTGGTCACGAATTGAATCGCGTCTGCCGAATATTTTTGTTCGGCGGTCAGTGTGCCCTTTTCCAAAAGTTTCGCCGTGGATTTGGCAATCGTCGCTTTGGCTTTTTCCAGCGCGGCAGGCATCACGTCCATGCAGGTCACTTGATAGCCAGATGTTGCCGCCACCTGTGAAATTCCATTGCCCATGGTGCCTGCGCCGATGATGAAGATTTTTTGAATAGTCATGTCAATTTCCTTTTTTAACCACGAAGGATACAAAGCGTCACGAAGGAAAAGATTTTAAACCTTTGTGTACCTCACCTGCACTTGCGTGCGGTGCAAGTGTCGTCACACTTTGTGGTTAATGATTTTGTTCTTTCCAAATTTTAACATTATTTTGTATCTGCTCAATATGCCCGGGGATATGCGCTGAATAAATATCCACCCATTTATCAAAGGTATACGGTTCGTCATATTCGGGGTGCTTGATCCAATGCGTGTTAAAGACGATCTCGGGCACGCGCTTTAATAATTCATAGGTGGTCTTGCGCGCGAGGCGGGTCACTTCGAGCGCATCTTCAAAATTGTGCTCGTGATAGTTCAACACGTCAGCCCAGAGCGGCTGGTTGTAGCCCATGATGAGTCCGCCTGGCTCGACGATTAATTTGCGCGCGCGTAAGGCCGCATTGGTTTCGCTATCCGCGATATGGATGATGACTTCGTAGACGCTCCATTCTTTTGGCTCAGGCTTGAATACCAGCGCCTCAGCCGGGACCTCAGCCAGTACGGATTTCAACAGGTCGTATCCACGCCCGTAGAGCTCTATCTTTGATTCACGTTCTGTCTTATCCATTTTTTAATTCCTCTCTGTTTACAAGTTGACAGGTTTGAACGTTCAAAACGTTTACACTTTTTATCTTTCCAACTCAACCGCCATCGCCACTGCTTCGCCGCCGCCCAGGCATAATGATGCAATGCCGCGTTTAAAGCCGCGATCTTTCAAGGCATAGATGAGCGTGGTCAGCACACGTGCGCCGCTGGCGCCGAGTGGGTGACCGAGTGCAATTGCGCCGCCGTTCACGTTGACCTTGTCCCAGTCCCAGCCTTGATCGGCGAGAGCATAGCCATCCGCGAGTACTTGCGCCGCGAAGGCCTCGTTGACTTCAAACAGATCAACGTCACTGAGTTTCCAGTCAATTTTCTTTAAGAGTTTGGGAATCGCATACGCGGGCGCGGCAAATAAATACTTCGGTTCCAAAGCTGATTGCGCGTAACCAACAACTCGCGCAATGGCTGTAAGATTATTTTTTTCAGCATATGCGCGCGAAGCCACCACAACCGCCGCCGCGCCATCGTTCATCGAAGAAGCATTGCCGGCGGTCACTTTGCCATCGGCTTTGAAGGCGGGCTTTAATTTTGCAAGTGATTCAAGTGACGCATCTTTGCGCGGACCTTCGTCTGTGTCAAAAATGGTCACGTCACCTTTTCGGCCAGGGATTTGGACAGGGACAATTTCCAGCTTGAAACGTCCCGCTGCTTGAGCCTCAACAGCTTTCAGATGCGAGCGAAGCGAAAACTCATCCATCGCGGCGCGGGTCACTTCATATTCATCCGCGATAAATTCAGCAGCGTTGCCCATGCCCCAATTCTCAAAAGGATCCCACAAGCCGTCGTTTAATAAGGCATCGGTTAAGGGTTGATTGCCAAACTTCAATTCGCCCGAACGGCCATTGACCAGATAGGGGACTCGGCTCATGGATTCCATGCCGCCTGCTACAAATAAATCGGCATCACCAGCGCGGATGGCTTGCGCCGCCATCATCGCCGCCTTGAGGCCTGATCCACAAACTTTGTTAATCGCGCTTGCGCCGACAGTGACCGGCAGCCCGGCAAAGATTGCGGCCTGGCGCGCAGGTGCCTGACCGTTGCCCGCTTGCACAACGTTGCCCATCAAGACTTCTTCAATATGATTTGGGTCAATGCCTGCGCGTTCCACTGCGGCTTTGATTGCCACCGCACCAAGTTTTACAGCGGGAATACTGCTCAACCCGCCTTGAAATTTTCCAACCGCTGTGCGTGCCGCGCTTAAGATGACGGCTTCATTTTCTTTGCTCATCGAATTCTCCTGTGGTGATGCGGCAATTATAAAGCCTGGCGTGCGAAGCGGAGCGCGGATTTCAGTCCGCGTTCTTTTGGGATAAGGTAAAATTTATTGATGAATGAATTGAATTCTCTTTATGACCTGATCGGCGGCGAAGTAAACCTGCGCGCTCTGGTTGACCGTTTTTACGACATCATGGATTCCTCGCCTGAAGCTAAAAATGTTCGAGCCTTGCATGCGCAGAGCTTGAGCCAATCACGCGAAAAATTATTTATGTTCCTCTCGGGCTGGTCAGGCGGACCTTCATTGTATATCGAGAAGTATGGTCATCCGCGTTTGCGCCAGCGTCACATGCCTTTTTCAATCGGCGAAGTTGAACGCGACCAATGGTTGTGGTGTATGAATAAAGCGCTGGATGAAAGCAAATTACTGCCTTCGGTTACAGAACATCTTAAGACTCGTTTTACTGAGATGGCTGATTTTATGAGAAATAAGGGGAATGCGTAAAAAATAAAAAGCGTTTATCCGTGGTGAGTTTATTCCCCGATATTCTTCAACGCCTCGCGCCGACTTAATGGATGCAGTTCCTTTGTGGCTTGCACAAATTTTTTTACAGGCAAAGGATTTGTGTGCGCGTATTGACGCAGCGCCCAGCCAATGGCTTTGTTGATGAAGAATTCATTTGAGCCAAGATTTTCACGGATAAGCTCACAGAGTAATTCAAAATCTGTTTCTTTTTTATAGCCAAGCTGAAACAAAAGAGTTGTGCGCCGCAGCCAGAAATTGTCAGACTTGCGCCATTTCTTCAGATATTTTTCGCGCACATCGGGGAAACGTTTGAAATGCGTCCCAACTGCATGACTGGCAATCACGTCCACCGTATCCCACCAGGATTTGGTGATGAGTAGATATTCAATCGTTGAAATGAATTCAGGCTCGTATTTCTTTTCGAGTTTGCCCATCAAGGTCATTGAGGCATATTGAAATTCGCGCTGTGACAGTGACCATAGATCGCGCGAGATTTCATCGAGTTTAGCGAGTGGGGGAAGCCCATGTTCTTTGATGAACTCTCGTAATAATGCCGCGCTTTGCGGTGATTTGATTCCCAGGTATTCGAATTGGCCGCGCATGTACTTCTTCATCGGCTCTGCCTGCACAGAATTTGCATTTTGCTCGAATAGTGACTTTAGAGAAAGGGTGTAAAGATGCGCGGAACTCATGAATTATTTTTCAAACTCTGCGCGCACGCGCCGATAGGTATTTTCCAACGCTTCAGGTAATACCCGCGTCTCGCCCAGTGTTGACATGAAATTTGTATCGCCTGCCCAGCGCGGCACAATATGAATATGGACATGCCCCAACACGCCCGCGCCCGCCGCTTCGCCGATGTTGATTCCCACGTTGAAGGATTCTGTTTTGTAGGCTTCCCGTAAAAGTGATGTGCAACGTGACGTGAGCTCCATCATTTCGGCGCGTGTCTCTGGGTTCAACGCTTCCAAATTGGATACGTGTTCAAAAGGGATGACCATCAAATGTCCGCTGGTGTAGGGATAGCGATTGAGGATCACATACGCATTTTTTTCACGGCAGGCGATTAGATTTTCGAAGCCATCCGCTTTGGCTTGTGCATTGCAAAATACACAGCCTTCCACTTTTTCGTGTTTTTCAATATATTTCATACGCCAGGGTGACCAGAGTTGTTTCATGGGATTGTCAAATAAGTATAAAGGATGAAGCATGATTTAAGAGTGATGAATTTTTTATATATATGCCGCTAGTTTAAGAATTTATCCTTCATCCTTTATCCTTCATCCTTCATCTTTCATCCTTTTATCTACATCCTTCCATATTCATCCTTTTTAAGTTATCCTCACCCCAATGCAGCCGACCTTATTTTCTTCCGTTCATCTCACCGTTTCGCAACTCACGTTCCATATCCGCAAGCAATTGGAGAACGATCCAACTTTGCAGGATGCCTGGGTGGAAGGTGAGATTTCGAATCTTTCGCGCCCCGCTTCGGGTCATATTTATTTCACACTTAAAGATAAGAATGCTTCGCTTAAGTGCATGATGTGGAAGCAGGATGCGGCGCGGCTGCGTGTCGCATTACAAGATGGCATGGCGGTCGAAGCGCACGGGCGTATCACAGTATATGAACCGCAAGGCACGTATCAACTCGCGGTCAATCTCATTCAACCGAAAGGCGAAGGCGTGTTGTATCAGGAATTCCTGCGCCTGAAAGCCATGCTGGAAGCCGAAGGTTTGTTTGATATGGAACGCAAACGTCCCATCCCTGAATTGCCGCGTGTGATTGGTATTGTTACCTCTGGCAGCGGCGCGGCTTTGCGAGACATCCTCAACACGCTTCGCCGCCGTTATCCTCTCGCGCAAGTGATTCTCGCGCCCTCTCCTGTGCAAGGCGTTGACGCCCCGCCCGCTCTCGTGCAGGCTTTGCAAACACTCAATCACCAATTGCCAGATGTCATCCTGTTGGCGCGCGGCGGCGGCTCCATCGAAGACCTGTGGGCTTTCAACGATGAACGGGTTGTACGCGCCGTTGCAGATTCAAAAGCGCCTGTCATTTGTGGCGTGGGACATGAAACCGATTTCACCCTCTGCGACTTTGCCGCCGACCTCCGCGCCCCGACTCCCACAGCCGCCGCCGAACTTGCCACTCAAACGACATTGGACGACCTCCATAATCTTCTCTCTGTTTTCTATGCGCGCCTCTCTTCTTTAACTTTGAACCTGCTCGCTGAACAAAAAGCATTGACCTCCTCTTTGAGAGTGCGCCTGAAATATGTTTCCCCCGAACGGAGCATCCAATCTGATTATCAAACCCTCGATGAATTTTCACGCCGCTCACTCTCCGCGTTGACTCATCGCCTTCAATTACAATCCAGGCATGTAAACGGAATATCAAAACGCTTGCAATCGCTAAACCCCGAAGGCATATTGTCTCGCGGATATGCTATCATCACCAGAAATGAAGATGGCGCAGTCGTCTCACAAGTATCGCAAGCGCACGGCGCAATGAAAGTCCGTGTCAGTGATGGCGAGTTTGAGATAAATCGTAAATCGTAAATCGTAAATCGTAAATCGTTTGGAGCAATTATGGCTAAAATCTCAAAAACAGTAGAAACGTTGGTGGAAAATCTATCTTATGAAGAAGCAATGACCGAACTCGAAGGCATTGTCGAATCTTTGGAAGGGGAGCAGAATCCACTTGAAGCTTCGATGAAACTATTTGAACGGGGGCAGGCATTGGTCACGCATTGTGGCGCTTTACTTGAGTCGGCTCAACTCAAAGTGCAGAAGTTGGTGGGTGATACAGTCGAACCCTTCGAGGAAGAATCCGAATGAATCTTGGCACTCTTTTCGAGAATAAAGTTTTAATCGCTGTGCTGATTGGCTGGCTGCTTGCACAGGCATTGAAGATTCCAACGGAATACCTGCGCTCACGCCGTTGGATGTGGGCCATGTTTTTTGCGCCAGGCGGTATGCCCTCATCACATTCTGCGTTGTTGGTGTCTGGGACGGTGGCCGTAGGTTTGTATCATGGCTTTGATACTCCGTTGTTTGGGATCGCGGTTGCCATCAGTATGATCGTCGTCCACGATGCGGCAGGTGTGCGCAGACAGGCTGGCATGCACGCCGAACGCATCAACCTGCTTTTTGAAGAATTATTAAAAGGTCATTTGTGGGATGAGCACGAATTGAAGGAAGTGATCGGCCATACTCCGCTCGAAGTGGTGGGCGGAATTTTATTAGGTTTCTTTGTGGCGATCACGCAATGGCTGCTCTGGCCGTAACATAAAAAATCCCGAGCCTTCAAAGACTCGGGATTTTTCTTTTAACAATAATTATTTGACTCTTTTGGAATCTTAGAATAGTTTGCGTATTCATTAACTCTTTCTCAATCTTCTTGCCACCCCGCCGATGAGCATTTGAAACTCAGGGACTCGCAGTGCCCACAAGACCGCAAAATAAACGCCGCCGCCGATTGTTACGCCCACAAGTGAAATGATCCAGATATTGAGATTTTTGGAAAAAGCAAGCCAGCCAAAAATAGAAAGTGACATTGCCAGCGCGGCCACGAGAGAGGGAATCACGCCGCGCATGATTTGACTTCCTTCAATTCCATTTAATCTTTTGCGCATGACAACAAACAATACAATGGCTTCAAGCGCGGTTGCAAAGGAATTCGCCAGTGCGAGTCCGCCGTGCGGCATCCAGCCGATTTGGTTGAATAGCGTGGCAAAGGCAAAACTGAATAATGCGTTTAAACCCATCGCAACGGTTCCAACAATGACTGGTGTTTTTGTGTCGTGCAGCGCGTAAAAAGCGCGCGAGAGAATTTCAACCACCGAATGTCCCACCAAGCCAGCCGTGTACCACATCAACGCCCATGAAACCATTTCGGTCGAGTTCGCATCAAATGCGCCGCGCTGAAATAAGGCAGCGACCAGCGGCTGCCGTAGAAGGATCAATCCAAATGTGGATGGAATCGAAAGCAGGAAGATGCCGCGTAATGTCGCTGCGAGAGAGGAGCGCATGTCACCTAGTTCGCCGCGTGATACTTGCATGGCGAAGGTCGGCAGGGCGGCTGTGGCAATGGATTGCGCAATGACGAACAAGGGCATGGTCATCACCATGCGGGATACGTTAATCGCAGAGAGACTGCCTTCGCCCAAGCCGGCCGCGATAATGGCATTGATCACGAAATTAATTTGCACCGCCATCACGCCCAACAGGCGCGGTCCCATTAAACGGGCAACGTCATAAACGGCTGGATCATTCAACCCAAACCTGGGGAAGTAACGCTGGCCTGTCAGTTTTAATAAACCCGGTATTTGAATGCCGAGATGCAGGAGTGCGCCAAGCACATATCCCCAAGCCAGACCGTAGATTCCAATTCTTGGAACCAATACAACAATACCAATGATCCAGCCGACCCAGTTGAAGACAGGCGCGAGGGCTGGCATTAGAAATTTTTGATGTGTATTTAATATCGCCATGCACAAACCGCTGACTCCAAAAATGGCAGGCGCGATCAAAATGATGCGTAGTAGATTCGTGGTCAGGATTTGTAGAGCAGGATCAAGCTCAGGCTTGAGAATGAATAAGATGTGCCGCACAAGCTGAGGCGCGAAAAGAGCCGCGAGTCCGCTGAAGAAGGCGAGAGCCAATCCAGAAATATTCATTACTGAAGAAGCGAGTCGCCAGGCACCTTCACGATTTTCCTTTGAAAGAAAACCTGTAAATGTTGGGATAAATGCAGAAGCCAGTGCGCCGCCTGCCATCAAATTAAAAAGCAGATCGGGTAATGTGGCCGCGGCATAAAAAGCATCCAAAGATATATCTGTGCCAAAAGCGCGCGAGACCAGGATTTGCCGCACCAGCCCAACCAGATTACTCATGATGAAGGCCAGCATCACAATTCCTGTGGCGCGCGCGATTTGTTTATTTGCAGTTGATTCTGTCATAGGGTGGCGGGATTATAATCGCTTCGGAGATCATTTATGAAGAAGACACTCACGTACATTCTCGCCCTTTTGATTTTGACGACTGCATGTGGATCCATCACACCGATTGGAACTTCTGCGCCTCAGACGCCGCTGATTCCTGATTCGCCTGCCACCGAAGTATCGGTTGCCCTGAAAGAGATTCCGCTCGGCGCAGGCTATGGTGTGGATGGCGGTTGGTTTGAATTGTATTTTACGAATCCAGAAAGTCCGCTTGCATCTCAAAAAACAGGCGGTCCCGATGGTGCGCTGGTTGCCGCAATTGACTCGGCGCGTTTATCTGTAGATGTAGCAATTTATAGTTTAAGTTTGAACAGCATTCGCGATGCTTTATTGCGCGCGTATGATCGCGGCGTGCAGGTGCGTATGGTGATGGAGAGTGATAACCTCGACCGTTCTGACCCGCAGAGATTAAAGGATGCGGGCATTCCCATTTTGGGTGATCGCCGTCAAGGCTTGATGCACGATAAATTTGTGGTCATTGATAATTCTGAAGTGTGGCTGGGCTCAATGAATTTCACAGACTCCGGCGGATACACCGATAACAACAATCTAATGCGCATCCGCTCGGTAAAGATGGCTGAGAATTACACCAAAGAATTTGAAGAAATGTTTGTAGATGATAAATTCGGCCCGGACGTGGTGGCGGAAACTCCAAACCCACGGGTAACGATTGACGGTACTCCGCTGGATGTATATTTTTCGCCCGATGACGGCGTGCAAGCCAGCTTTCTTGATCTGGTCAATAATGCCCAGCAAAGTATATATTTTTTGGCATTTTCTTTTACAACTGACGAGCTTGGGGCGGCTGTCCGTGCCCGCGCAGAAGATGGAGTGACTGTTTCAGGCGTGATGGAAACGGAACAGATCAACTCGAATGTTGGCACGGAATTTGATGGATTCAAGCAGGCTGGGTTGGATGTTCTGCGGGATGGCAACGACGGGCAAATGCATCACAAGGTCATGATCCTTGATGAAAGCATCGTTATTTTCGGGTCGTACAATTTTTCAAACAGCGCCGAGACCAAAAACGATGAGACTTTGATCGTTGTTTATAATGAAGAAATTGCCGCGCAGTTCATTGCTGAATTTCGCAGAGTGTACGCGCAGGCAGAATAATACACTTGCTGGTTTATTTTTCACAAAACGCTGTCTCCAGAACCACTTTGGAGGCAGCCGTAACTTTTTCATCTCCATATCGACTATTCAAATGTACCTAATAATCCATAAGGAGAAAACGATGAAAAAAATTTCCCAAATCCTCATTCCGATGCTTGTATTGGCCGCTTTGTTGATCAGCGCTTGTGCTGGGGCTGCCGCCCCCACGGACGCTTCGGGTAGTAAAGTTGATTCTGTCCCTATTAATTTTACAGGCGTAATTGAATCAATGAATGGGAATCAGTGGGTGGTGAGCGGAAAAACCGTTACCGTAGACCCCGCCATTGCCCGCGACGGTTCTTATCATGTAGGCGATACCATCAAGGTTGAAGCGCAGGTGGGTGCAGATGGCTCAATTACTGTGCTGAAGGTTGAAAATTCACTGTCAACTGGTGATAATTCCAACGATGCCAATAGTAATGACGCCAATAGCAATAGTAGCAACAGCAATGATGCCAATGCTAATGACGCTAACGGCAACGGTAGCAACTCGAACGATAGCAACTCGAACGATAGCAATTCGAACGATAGTAATTCGAACGATAGTAATTCGAATGAAAGCAATTCGAACGATAGCAATTCGAACGATAGTAATTCGAACGATAGCAATTCGAATGACAGCAACTCGAATGAAGATAACTCGAACGACAGCAATTCCAACGATAGCAACTCGAACGAAGACAACTCGAACGAAGACAACTCGAACGATAGCAATTCAAACGATAGTAACTCGAACGAGGATAACTCCAACGATAGCAACAGTAACAGCAGTAATGGGAACGGCGGTTAAGGATTGAAATACGAATAGAGCACCATTCTGGTTGGATAAAAAAATTCCAATCAGAATGGTATACTCCGATGAAAGATGATTTTT
>Ga0209181_10001575_pt1 | contig 39439 bp, 26 predicted proteins | sample MAT05_FD_187208 | JGI IMG/M metagenome (GOLD analysis project Ga0209181, IMG submission 187208) | Freshwater microbial communities from Lake Fryxell liftoff mats and glacier meltwater in Antarctica - MAT-05 (SPAdes) (version 2) | ecosystem: Environmental > Aquatic > Freshwater > Ice > Liftoff... | reverse complement strand
AAAAGCGCTATTGAATGAACGCCACAAGAAGTATTGACATAATATACATTATGCGAAGTATCTGGTAGCTCTGTCAGGCGCTACGGCAAGACTTCTAAACCTCTGAAACCCTTTCCTATCACGGCTCAGCGCTTCGCTGCTGCGCGTGCTGGATGCTTCCTGACTATCGAACAAACCGCGAAATTATTGCGGGTATCCGAACCCACTTTACATAATTGGGCAGCTGCTCGTGTTCGCATTCCATACGCTGCCTACAAACTGATTCGCATTCTTCGTGGGTATGAATTGCCTAGTCGTATAGGGCGTATAGGGCGAGCACGGCACTCAACTTGCTGCATCAGTAACGCAATGCCGTGCAAAGCTCATCGGCAACTATCGGCATCTATGACTTGATGAACTTAGCCCTAAATCTATTTTTGCTTGGACCATTTACACTTTTTGATGTTGATGCCGCTGTTAGTGGACAATGGGCGGACCGCACGCCTTGTGCCTCGCTACATGAACGAATCGGACACTATATTCATGCGAACCTTTGTACTGCGAGCGCGGGCGGCACCCACGGACAGCCAGAAGCTATTGGCGTCTGTCGGCAAGGAAGCCCACGTCGAAATACTAGCGCATACGCTGATGAACGCGGTGTTCGTGGCGCAGTCGCATCGTGCAGACGTCATGGTCTATCTGGTGCTGGAAAGCACCGCAGATTTCTCTCGTACTATCCAGTTCGATGCCAATGCGATGCATGAATTCAGCGGCTTCAATGAACAGGCACTGTTGGGCAAGATTGCCAAGGCGCTGGACACCTCCAAGGGTATGGGCAAGGACGAGAAGCGACCGGTGGAGTCTGGCGTTACAGTCCGCACGGTTAGCTTCGAGCGCTTGGTGCAGGAACTGGCCGACGATCACCAGCTGTTCGTGATGGACAGGAAAGGCACCTCGATTCGCGAGCAGGCGTTTGCAGGCAAGCCCTGCTTCCTGTTGACCGACCATATCCCGATGCCGAAAAAAACCTTCCACAGTCTCGACCGTTTGGGTGCAAGCAAGATATCGCTAGGATCGAAGATGCTGTTTGCATCGCAATGTGTGGTGTTGATCCATCACGAGCTGGATCAGAGATAAAAGCTGGCTGTGCCCAATGTTCTATTTCTACTTGTCTAGGCCTTGATTGCAAGTTACCAGGTGCCTAGCCGTTCGCGTCGGCTGAAGGTGCGCCAGCGAGCAGAGCGACAAGCTAGGAATGGATACACTGATGCATAAAAAATGATTCTGCGACCAGCAAATACATCAGACGTCGCCTCGGAGAACAGAAAATGACTGACGAAAAACCGCTCGATCCGGTTTGCGGCATGGAAGTGGATCCCGCCACAGCGAAATTTAAGGCCGCGCATCAAGGGCACGACTATTTTTTCTGTTCGGCGCGTTGCCGGGAAAAATTCACGGCAGAACCCGTTAAATATTTAACACCAAAGATGGTGCAAACCGTGGCGCCTTTGGCTGCAGGTAGCATCTACACCTGCCCTATGCATCCCGAAATTCGACAACCGGGACCCGGTGTTTGCCCCATTTGCGGCATGGCACTCGAGCCGGAAATGCCGACACAGGATGACGATAATCCAGAGCTACGGGATTTTTCGCAGCGTTTTTGGTGGACGCTGCCTTTAAGTGTTGTTGTGTTAATACTTGCCATGTTGGGTCATCGCATTACTTGGCTATCCACTGAGACTCGCACTTGGCTGGAATTTGCATTGGCAACGCCGGTTGTTGTCTGGGCAGGCTGGCCATTCTTCGTGCGCTGTTTGCAATCATTGCGCACGCGCAACTTAAATATGTGGACATTGATCGGCATCGGTGTGTTCGCAGCTTATAGCTACAGCGTTGCGGCTACTTTATTCCCACAACTATTTCCGGCTTCGTTTCAGGAGCACGGTCGCATTGGCGTGTACTTTGAAGCCGCTGCGGTGATCGTATCGCTGACCCTACTCGGCCAATTACTGGAACTCAAGGCCCGCTCGAAAACCTCGGCGGCGATTAAAGCCTTGCTCAATCTCGCTCCCAAAACCGCAAGGCGCATCAACGCCGATGGCAGCGAGGAAGATATTCCTTTAACCCATGTGCATTTGGGCGATAACTTGCGGGTTCGCCCCGGCGAAAAAGTACCGGCCGATGGCGATGTAACAGAAGGCCAAAGCAGTGTTGATGAATCCATGCTCACCGGCGAACCCATGCCGGTGTCGAAAAACATCGGTGACAAAGTGATTGGTGCCACCCTGAATATCAATGGCGCATTGGTCGTGCGTGCTACGCGTGTTGGCGCTGACAGTATGCTGACGCAAATTGTGCAATTGGTCGCACAGGCACAACGCTCGCGTGCACCGATGCAACGCATGGCTGACAAGGTTTCATTTTGGTTTGTATTGGCCGTACTGGCATCGTCGCTCACGACATTTTTAGTCTGGGGATTTTTCGGTCCGGAACCGTCTTGGGTGTATGCGGTGTTAAATGCAGTCGCCGTTTTAATTATTGCCTGCCCTTGCGCCCTGGGTTTAGCGACACCGATGTCGATTATGGTCGCGACCGGTCGCGCCGCCAATGCCGGGATTTTATTTCGTGATGCCGAAGCGATTGAGAACCTGCGAAAAATCGATACTTTAATTGTTGATAAAACCGGTACGCTGACAATCGGAAAACCAATGTTCGATACCGTGATCGCTGCTGCGAACAACAGCGAAGATGAAGTGCTACGCATTGCCGCCAGTCTGGATCAAGGCAGCGAACATCCCTTGGCCGCCGCCATTGTCAATGAAGCCAGAAAAAGAAATCTTGTTCTGGCTAAACCCGAAGCCTTTGAAAGTAGCACTGGTATTGGTGTACGCGGTTCTGTCGAAGGCAAAACTATTGCGCTGGGTAATATGAAATTAATGGCTGATATCGGAGCAGAAATCGCCAGTCTGCAACAACAGGCCGAAACACGACGTAGCACCGGTGCCAGTGTGATGTTTTTAGCGATCGATGGAAAATTGGCCGGCTTGGTAAGTGTTGCCGACCCGATAAAAACTTCCACACCGAACGCTTTGCGAGCACTTCAAACTAACGGCATTCGCGTGATCATGGCAACCGGCGACGGACTTACGACAGCGAATAGCGTTGCCAAAACATTGGCTATTGATGAAGTGCATGGCGAAGTGCGTCCGCAAGATAAACTTGAATTAGTCAACAAACTAAAAGCCGAGGGACGTATAGTTGCGATGGCTGGTGATGGTATCAACGATGCGCCTGCACTCGCTGCGGCTGATGTCGGCATTGCCATGGGCACCGGCACCGATGTCGCCATGTCCACCGCACAACTGACTTTAGTTAAAGGGGATTTGGAAGGTATTTTGCGAGCCATTGAACTTTCCAATGCCACGGTGGCGAATATGAAACAGAATCTGGTCTTCGCCTTTTTGTATAACAGTATCGGCGTACCGATTGCGGCAGGCGTTCTCTATCCGTTCTTTGGTTTGTTACTATCGCCAATGATTGCTGCGCTGGCGATGAGTTTGAGTTCGGTATCGGTAGTGGCTAATGCATTGCGTTTGTCTAAAGCCAAGATATCGTCGAATGAGAAAATGCAGTCGGGAGCTACTTAGATTGCTTCTTCTCATTAATCTAGAATCTAGATCAGAACGCTGAAACCTGAAGGAGCAACTTGATGGATATGGGAATGATTGGTCTCGGCCGAATGGGTGCCAATATGGTGCAGCGGCTGGTGCGTGGTGGGCATCGAGTGCTTGGATTCGATCCAAAAGCTGAGGCGCGAAAAACCATTGAGGATTTCAGCGCCGAGTCGGCGGAAACGCTCGATATTCTGGTATCCCAACTCACGGAACCTCGAGTTATCTGGATGATGGTACCTGCTGGCGCTATTACCGATGCGACGGTAAAAACACTGCTCGGATTACTTGCACCCGGCGACTGCATTATTGATGGTGGTAATTCAAACTATAAAGACACCCTACTCCGCGCCGAAGCCTGCAAAGAAAAACAGATTCATTACATTGATTGCGGAACCAGTGGCGGCGTGTGGGGCTTGGAACAAGGTTACAGTCTGATGATCGGCGGCGACGAAATGGTAGTCGAACATCTTCGCCCGATCTTTGAAACACTCGCTCCTTCTGCTGATAAAGGTTGGGGCCGTGTTGGTCCTGTCGGTGCAGGTCACTTCACCAAGATGATTCATAACGGAATCGAATATGGCTTGATGCAAGCCTACGCCGAAGGCTTTTCAATCTTGCAACACAAGAAAGATTTCGGTCTGGATCTAAATCAGATTGCCGAGATTTGGCGGCACGGCAGCGTCGTACGTTCGTGGTTATTGGATCTGACCGCTGATGCGCTGGGCAAGAACCCGACGATGAGTGGAATCGCGCCCTATGTTTCAGATTCCGGTGAGGGTCGCTGGACGGTCGCTGAAGCGATCGATCTGGATGTGCCCGCGCCTATCATCACCCAGTCATTGATCGAACGCTTACGTTCGCGCGATGCCGATTCGTTCTCCGATAAATTATTAGCGGCAATGCGAAACGAATTCGGTGGCCATGCGATCAAGAAAGAATGAGCGCAAATGATGAAACATCGCAGGACCGAGCGCAGTATGTGCGTTGGCATGAATTTGCGAACGCCAGCATACTGCAACAGGATGCTTATCAACGGATAGTTGACGCTGCCCATCTTGCTATTACCGCAGGAAGAATATTCAACATAGTGTTAGCAGGCGGATCGACTCCGGGTTCAGTTTACACTTTGTTGCGAAACGCCGATACCGATTGGTCTCGCTGGCAGATTTGGTTCGGAGACGAGCGTTGTTTACCGCTTGGGGCTTCGGAACGTAACAGCACCATGGCATACGATACCTGGCTGGCACACGTTCCTATTCCTTCCTCGCAGGTGAGTATTATTCCTGCTGAACTAGGTGCTGTAGAAGCGGCCGCATCGTATGCAAAACGTTTGCATGAAAAACAATTCATTGATTTCGATTTGGTTCTGCTCGGGCTGGGTGAGGATGGTCACACGGCAAGTCTATTCCCTGGCAATGATTTAGGAATTGCTGCGAACTCACCCGACACGATTGCGGTACTAAATTCGCCAAAGACACCTGCGTATCGAGTTTCACTTAGTGCAAGGCGCCTAAGCATGGCGTGCAATGTTTTATTTTTGGTTGACGGCGAATCAAAACGTGATGCTCTAATGCACTGGCGCGCTGGCGATGATATTCCAGCACGTGCTATTCGCCCCAATCATGGCATCGATGTATTGATGACAAAGTAACCCTCGTTACTGCGGTGGTGTGGGCGGCACCCAGCACCAGTCCTGAATTTCTGGCAAGTCTTCTCCGTGCTCACTAACATATGCCTTATGTCGCCTAATAGTGTCGTGATAACGCTGGGTCGCTGCATCGACAAGAGGTTGCAGCCGCGGTACACGTCGGATGACATCGAGGGCCAACTGGAAGCGATCAATATTATTCAACACGACCATATCAAATTGTGTCGTCGTTGTGCCCTCCTCCTTGTAACCACGGACATGTAAATTATCGTGGTTATGACGTCTGTAAGTGATGCGATGAATCATTCCCGGATAGCCATGGAAGGCAAATATGATCGGGCGGTCGCGGGTGAATATCGCATCAAAACTTTCGTCAGTCAGCCCATGTGGATATTCTGATGGTGGTTGCAATGACATTAAATCCACCACGTTAACGACGCGGATACGAATATCCGGTACATATTCGTGTAGCAACATGACGGCAGCCAAAGTTTCAATCGTCGGCACGTCGCCTGCACAGGCCATCACCACGTCGGGGTCGCCTTCATCATCACTGGCCCACGGCCAAATGCCTACACCAATGTCGCAATGTCGTGCGGCCGAATCAATATCCAGCCACTGCCACGCGGGAACCTTCCCGGCAATGATCACGTTGACGTAATTGAGGCTTTGCAGACAATGATTGGTAATACAGAGTAAACAGTTTGCATCGGGCGCGAGATAAATCCGTACCACGCTCGATTTCTTGTTAGCAACCACATCGATGAAGCCAGGGTCTTGATGGGAAAAGCCATTATGATCCTGTTGCCAGACATGCGAGGTAAGCAGGTAATTGAGCGATGCAATGGGTTTGCGCCAAGGGATTTCATTACAAACTTCCAACCACTTTGCGTGTTGGTTGAACATGGAATCAATAATATGGATGAAGGCTTCGTAGCAGGAAAATAGCCCATGACGCCCGGTGAGCAGATAGCCTTCGAGCCAGCCCTCGCAAAGGTGTTCACTGAGCACTTCCATCACGCGGCCGTCGGCAGACAAATCAGTATCAGCAGTCTCGATATTTCCCATCCACTCCTTGCCTGTGACCTCGATAACCGCACCAAGACGGTTGGATGCGGTTTCGTCCGGGCCAAATAAGCGAAAATTACTGCTCTCCAAATTTCTCCGCATTACCTGTGCGAGAAACCTACCGAGAACGCGCGTGGACTCGGCCTTGACGCTACCAGGTTCAGATACGGTAACTGCAAAATCTCGAAAATTGGGCATGATCAGTGGCTTCAACAACGCCCCACCATTGGCATGCAAATTGGCGCCCATCCGGCGTTCTCCAACGGGCGCGATTTCTGCAAACTCATCGTGGAAGTGTCCATTTTCATCAAACAATTCCTCTGGTGCGTAACTTCGCATCCAGTCTTCGAGTTGCTGTATGTGTTCTGGATTCTTGAAGTCCTTAATGGGCACTTGGTGTGAACGCCAACTGCCTTCGACTTTAAGTCCGTCGATAGTCTTCGGCCCTGTCCATCCTTTTGGTGTTTGAAAAATAATCATCGGCCAGCGTGGACGTGGTGTCGGTTTAGCTGCATCAGGTGACCGTGCTGTGGTTTGAATGCTGCGAATTTTTGCCAGAATCGTATCCAATGTTTCGGCAAGCAGCTGGTGCATGGTGATTGGATCATCGCCAACAACGAAATACGGCTCGTAGCCATAACCCCGAAATAAATCCGTCAGCTCTTCAGTGCTAATGCGAGCGAGTACCGTTGGATTGGCGATTTTGTATCCGTTGAGATGCAGGATTGGCAGCACGGCTCCATCGCGCTCGGGATTGAGAAATTTATTCGAGTGCCAACTGGTCGCGAGTGCTCCTGTCTCTGCTTCACCGTCCCCTACGATACAGGCAACGATTAAATCGGGATTATCAAAGGCCGCACCATAAGCATGCGCAAGCGAATAGCCCAACTCACCGCCTTCATGGATAGACCCCGGTGTTTGTGGTGATACATGGCTTGGAATTCCATAAGGCCAAGAGAATTGCTGGAATAGCCGGTGCATGCCTTCACGATCACGGGTGATGTCAGGATAGGTTTCCGTGTAGGAACCTTCTAGGTAAGTACTAGCAACCAAACTTGGCCCACCGTGACCCGGACCGATAACATTGATCATGTTGAGATCATGCTCTTTGATCAATCTATTCAAGTGCACATAAAGAAAATTCAGGCCAGGCGTAGTGCCCCAATGGCCGAGTAAACGTGGCTTGATATGTTCGAGTGTGAGTGGCTCTTCAAGCAGTGGATTGGCACGCAAATAAATCTGCCCGACCGAAAGATAGTTGGCCGCTCGCCACCAAGCGTGCATTTTTTTTAGTAGATTGGCAGACAGTGCTGACATGGTCAATCCTTAATCAATGGTGTCGTTGAAAAGCTGTTATCCAAGTGCAGTTCAATGCTCAAGCAATGGCTGCATCGACAATAATCTGTGCCTGTTCCAGAATAAGACGCAAATGTGCCTCGTCGCGAAAACTCTCTGCGTAAATTTTATAAATGTCTTCGGTGCCCGATGGCCGCGCAGCAAACCAGCCATTCTTTGTGCTGACTTTAATGCCGCCGATGGCAGCGTTGTTGCCCGATGCTTTATCGATAACGCTTACAATCAATTCATCAGCAAGGTTAGTTTGTACGATTTTCTGAGGCGATAGTTGAGACAGCGCCTGCTTCTGGGCTACTGTGGCTTTTGCATCCACACGATCAGAAAACGTTTCGCCAAATTCCTTGCAAAGGTCTTGATACTGCAAGCCTGGATCACGGCCATTCTTAGCTGTCATTTCAGCAGATAAAAGTGACATTACAATGCCATCCTTGTCGGTCGTCCATACACTGCCATCGCGACGCAAGAATGTGGCGCCCGCGCTTTCTTCGCCAGCGAAGCCCAAGCTGCTATCGAACAAGCCATCGGCAAACCATTTGAAACCCACCGGAACCTCAAGCAATTCCCGGCCCAGTCTTTTAGTGACGCGATCAATCATCGAGCTACTGACGACTGTTTTTCCGACGGCTTTGTTCGTGCCCCACTTTGGCCGGTTCTGAAATAAATAATCGATGGCAACGCTAAGGTAATGATTGGCTGGTAATAGGCCAACGCTTGGAGTCACGATGCCATGGCGATCATGGTCAGTGTCGCAAGCAAAAGCAATGTCGTACCGATCCTTCAACTCCACCAGATTTCGCATTGCATAGCTGGACGACGGATCCATTCGGATTTTTCCGTCCCAATCGAGCGACATAAAGCTAAATTGCGGATCGACTTCCTCACTAATCACTGTGAGATCTATCTGGTAACGCTCGGCGATTCGCGCCCAATAATACACCCCTGCTCCGCCGAGCGGATCTACGCCCATGCGTACACCCGAAGCGCGAATCAGCTCAAAGTCGATTACCTTCTCTAAATGATCGACATAGGCCGTGAGGAAATCATGCTGATGAGTGCTTGATACACGCTGCGCCTGTGCAAATGGAATGCGCACGACATGCTTTATTCCAGCTTCAAGGATGGCATTAGCACGATCTTGAATCCAACCAGTCACTATGCTGTCGGCAGGGCCACCGTTGGGTGGGTTGTATTTGATACCGCCATCTTCCGGCGGATTATGCGATGGCGTCACCACGATGCCGTCAGCAAATCCATTGGTGCGACCACGGTTGTAGTTCAGAATGGCATGCGAAATAGCCGGTGTCGGCGTGTATTCACCGTCTTGCGACACCATCACGTCTACCCCATTTGCAGCCAGCACTTCCAGCACGTTCTCGAAGGCAGGCTTCGACAGCGCATGCGTATCAATTCCGATAAATAACGGACCCGTGATTCCCTGCTGATGACGGTACTCACAAATTGTCTGACTGATGGCGAGAATATGGTTCTCATTGAAACTGCCATCGAACGATGAACCGCGATGCCCGGAAGTACCAAATGCAACGCGCTGCAACGGATTATTCGGGTCGGGCTTCAGGCTGTAATAGGTAGCAACAAGCTTCGTTATATCAACCAAAGATGCCGATTGCGTGGACTTACCGGCGAGCGGGCTGATAACTGCACTCATAGATCCCGTCCATTATCGGCCAGCGTCTGGCTCTTAGATGCAATGCGTTGCATCAGCTGCTGCCAAGATTTAACAAACGAAAGCGCGCCTTCGCGTTGCAATCGCGCAGCAAGCGCGTTGATATCAATACCGGCTTGTGCGAATTGTGCAAGCATCGCTTCACTATCGCCACCGTGCACGGCAAGTTCGGCACCGACGCTTCCGTGATCGGAAAAGGCAAGCAAGGTCTTTTCAGGCATGGTGTTGATGGTGCCAGGCGCGATGAGTGCTTCGATGTAAAGCGTATCGGAAGCTTTTGGGTCTTTGCTGCCGGTGCTGGCCCACAACAGACGTTGTGGATGTGCACCTTGTTGTACGAGTTTCTTCCAGCGCTCAGATGCCAATAGTTTTCGATAGGACCTATAGGCGCCTTGACCGATGGCAATGCCGAGAAGATTGTGTAACTCCGCTGGCACTTTGTCAGCCACGGCGGCATCCCAACGACTGACAAATAACGAAGCAACGGATTCTATTTTCGGATTGAGTCCGGCTACAATCCGGCGCTCGATTCCCCGCATATAGGCTTCAGCCACCGCCAAATACTGCGCGGGTGAGAACAACAACGTGACGTTGATGGGCACACCGGCAAAAATTGCTTCTTCAATCGCGATCACGCCTTCCTGTGTCCCAGGAATCTTGACGAACAAATTAGGACGATCGGCCTGTGCATGAATCATTTTTGCAGCAGCCAAACTGCCGGCAGTGTCGTTAGCCAACAGTGGAGAAACTTCCATGGAAACCCAGCCATCAATACCGTTACTGGCATTGAATATTGGCAAGAACAGGTCGGCCGCCCTGCGCAGATCATCCAGTGCCAGTTCAATGAAAAGCGCTTCATGGGATTTATCCGTTGCCGCTTTTTTGCGGATGTCATCATCATACGAAGCGGAAGACCCAATGGCCTGCTCGAAAATGGTTGGATTCGACGTCAATCCCGTAATGGAAAAATTCTCGATGTAGTTCGATAAAGTGCCGGTGTTCAACATCTCGCGGCTGATATTGTCCAGCCATAAACTTTGGCCGAGTTCCTGTAGTTGTCGAGTAGTGTTCATCCAGTCATTTGTCCTTGTTGTAAGAACCAATCCAATGGGTGACTGCAAAGGTCAGCAATCTGTTCGATAACCCGATCCGGCATTGGTTTGATAGGGGTGTCAGCTACCTCGAGGGCGTAGTGTCCCTGACGTACAAACACCGTTGTCAGCTTGTCGCCCATAACGAGTTTCATCGCTGACAGCAATCTCGGTTTGTCGTCAATCATGACGTAGTGTTGTGCTGGAAATCGTTGCTGCACTGAGGTCAGCATGAGCTCTTTATGTAGATAAATCAGCACGCGTCCGTCAACGGCACCCCAAATACCGGAGCGTTGAATTTTTCGCGGCTGGAATACCATATCACCGTCCGACAGTACGACTGGCTGGCCGAGTTTGTGCAAATGCGCAATCGCATCAAGCGCTCCGGGATACAGACGTTTCTCGAAGGGATATTCCAGCAGAAACTCCGACATCTGCAACAGATCCGGATCGTCGTCCAGACCCATGCGAAATGTTTGAAGTGTAGCCAAATAATCTGCGTAACCCAATTGCTTGCGTAATTGCTTGTAGATCTCCCAATAACGCAACGATTCGACTACACCGAATGCATGTTCAAGTTGCATACTTAAATCGGAGGCAAAGCGATCGTTGTCGAGCAAAGTGTTATCAACATCCAGTAAAAAAACCGTATCTCGATGGGTCAACATGGCGGGTTGGATTCTGGTTTTGGATCGTGCCAACCTTCCCTGCTTGCAACAATCTTGCTTGCTGCTGTCGGGCCCCAAGTACCCGGCTGATAAATGGCGATAGGTTCCTTGTGATCAACACGCGAAGCGTTCAGGACTGGCTCGACCACGCGCCACGCCGCTTCGACTGAATCGTCACGGGTAAACAAGGTCGCATCGCCACGAATAGCCTCCCCCAGTAGCCGCTGATATGGCAATTTGTCACTTTGTGGTCGGCTTCTTGCAACCAATTCCACAGGTTCGCCTTCCATTCCGTCACCCGATTTTTTTACCCAGGTTCCCGCCGAGATAACGACTTCGGGGCTGAGGCGGAAACGAAAATAATTGGATTCGCGCGCCGAGATACTATCGAAAATGGATAAGGGCGGCCTTTTCAAATCGACCACGACTTCGGTAGCAGTTATTGGCAAGTTTTTCCCGGCGCGGATGTAGAACGGCACACCCGACCAGCGCCATGTATCAATACGCAAGCGTAGCGCAGCGAAAGTTTCCACTTGTGAATCAGCCGCGACTCCCTGCTCATCGCGATATCCTTGAAACTGACCACGGAGCACTTCTTTTGGGTCGAGTGGTCGCATCGCGCGAAATATGCGCAATTTTTCGTTATGCATGGATTCGGGGTCGCGGCCAACCGGTGCATCCATCGCCAATAATGCAATCACCTGCAACAGATGATTTTGCACCACGTCACGGATCGTGCCCACTTCCTCATAAAAACTACCTCGACCTTGTACACCGAAGTCTTCCGCCATGGTGATCTGGACGCTATCGACATAATTGCGATTCCAGATCGGCTCCAGAAAGGTATTGGCAAAACGGAAATAAAGCAGATTTTGCACGGCTTCTTTACCGAGGTAGTGGTCAATGCGGAAAACCGAGGACTCCGGAAATACCGCATGCAAAATTTTGTTGAGCGACTGTGCCGAAGCCAAATCACGTCCGAAAGGCTTCTCGACTATTACCCGAGCATTGTCGGCAAGACCGGATTTTGCCAAGCCCTCCACTACCGCACCGAACGTGCTGGGCGGAATCGCTAAGTAAAAAATCGGCCGCGTCGCTGTACCCAAGGCCAGCTTGAGCCGTTCGTAAGTGCCTGGATCATTGTAATCGCCATCGACATAGTGCAGTTGCTCGGAAAGTTTACCGAAGGCATCGGCATCAAGGCCGCCATACTTTTCCAGACTATCGCGTGCTCGCTCGCGTAATTTTTCCAGTGACCAACCACCACGTGACACACCAACAATCGGTATCGTCAACTCGCCGCGTTTAATCATCGCCTGCAGCGCAGGAAATATTTTCTTATACGCAAGATCTCCAGTGGCACCGAAGAATACCAAAGCATCCGAACTAGATATCGCCATATCGATCCGTATCTCCATGCTGGTGTGTCGCATCGCAAATGAGCCGGCGAGTCTCCAACTTAGCTAAAAAGCCTGTTTGCCGGGGAGTCAAGATTTATGCGCAAATACAATAAAATTATTTCAATCTCTCGCTCCCGTGCAATGTAATTTGTAAGCGTAAATCCTGACTGTGCGCCACCGCACAATCTGGATGGTGTTCACCAACGCTGCAGATTTCAATTTTTAGAGTAGCGCGTTATACCGCATGGCGATCGCAAATATGTGTCACTGGCCAATTTTAATGGCGAGCGAACATAGAAATAGTCATTTCACAGCGATACATGCGATTACACCTGCTGTATGTACGCAGACGCACATAGATTTTAATGCGGGCAAGGTATTCTGAGTTGCACGGCTAAGTGTGAAGCTTAGCGCCACATATTGGTCAATTTTGCCGGGAGGCGCAACATGAGTTACTGCATGGAATTGTTGTGGCTGCTGACGACTACACACACCATGTGCTGGTTGCGATAGACCCGTGATCACTAAACACCGGCTCAAGGCTTATTTGAGAACCACTTTGATGCATTTTAGCGGCTGGCGCCGACGGCACTTTGTCTCTGACAAGCGTGCAGACCAAACCCCGTTGCGCGCAGAATTATTCAGTGCCGATCAAATGGAACAGCACGGCAAGGCATTGGCGGGTCGCCATGTCTTAGGCAAGTTTGGCACTCAAAATCGTTTATTGAAGCGCCTTGATCAGAATCAACAAGTCTTGCTTGATGCTCGAAATATACTGACGGTGGCGGTTAAAAAAAAACTTGCCATCACGCCCGCAGGCGAGTGGCTGCTTGATAATTATTATCTGATCGAAGAGCAGATACGCACTGCCAAAAAGCATTTGCCAAATTCTTACAGCCGTGAATTGCCCAGGCTGGCAAAAGGACCTTCTCGCGGATTGCCGCGCATATATGACCTTGCATTAGAAGCCATTTCGCATGGCGACGGTCGTATGGACTCGGAATCATTGTTGCGCTTTGTAGCGTCGTACCAAACCGTCACACCGCTCACACTCGGCGAGCTATGGGCTTTTCCGATCATGTTGCGCTTGGCTCTGATCGAAAATCTACGAAGAGTCAGCGCTCGTATTACCGATGCAAAAAACCACGTGGACTTGGCGCAAGACTGGGCCAACCGCATGATGGAGATGGCAGCAAGCGACCCCAAAAGTCTAATATTAATTATCGCCGATATGGCACGTTCCAACCCACCGATGGTAAGTTCTTTTGTGGCGGAAATCACACGTCGCCTGCAAGGCCACGGCCCGGCGCTAGCTTTGCCGTTGACGTGGATTGAGCAACGACTTGCCGAGTCGAGTTTGACTATCGAGCAATTGGTATTGTCAGAGAATCAACAACAAGCGGCAGACCAGGTATCGATGAGTAACACTATCGGCAGCCTGCGCTTTCTGGGGGCAATGGACTGGAAAGTTTTCGTTGAAACCATGAGTCATGTCGAACAAGTGTTATTAAAAGATATTGACGGTTTGTATGGAGACATGGATTTTTCCACCCGAGATCGTTATCGACATGTTATTGATCGACTCGCTAAACGAAGCCATCTGTCGGAGGTTGACATTGCTCGCGAGGCGATTCAGTTGGCGCATTGGAGTGCGGCTAATCGAGATGGCAATATTCAATGCCGTCACGTTGGTTATTATTTGATTGACAATGGACTGGCGCAACTCGAACGCGCAGCAGGCGTAGAACTTTCCTTTCCCGAACTGACGCGCAGATGGATTGCACAATCTCCACTGACTTTATATCTGGGCTCAATTTTTTTGATGACGACGATATTCACCGTCGTCTTATTATCGAAGGCATACGCATACGGAGTTGATGGCTGGCCATTGTTCCTGCTTGGCGGCCTGGTTTTACTGGCGACAAGTCAACTGGCATCGGGGTTGAACAACTGGTTCGCTACGTTGTTGGTTAAGCCCAAACTCTTGCCCCGGATGGACTATTCACGCGGATTACCCACAGACCTGAGCACTCTGGTGGTGGTACCCACCTTGCTTACCAGTACAGAAAATATCGACGCCCTTGTTGAAGCACTGGAAGTCAGGTTTCTGGGTAATCAGGACGAGCAATTATATTTCGGGCTACTGACGGATTTACGAGATGCCCAGCATGAAACACTCGAAACAGACAATCTATTGTTGCAAACAGCCCAAAGCGCGATCGAGAAACTCAATGAAAAATATCGAGGTGCTGGTAACAATAAATTTTTTCTATTTCATCGGCCGCGAGTTTGGAACGACGGGGAACGAGTCTGGATGGGCCATGAGCGCAAGCGCGGAAAATTGGCCGATTTGAATTCAGCATTGCTCGGTGAAGGCTGGAATCGATTCTCGTTGATCATTGGCAATATCGAGGCCTTACCGAAAATAAAATATGTCATCACGCTCGATACTGACACCTTGCTGCCACGCGATTCAGCTCGAGAATTTGTGGCTACCATGGCGCATCCGCTTAATCGTCCGCGTTTTGATGAGGCACGACGACGCGTGTGTGGTGGTTACGGTATTTTGCAACCGCGTATGGCAGCCAGTTTATCCGGTGCGAATCTTTCTCGTTATGCACAGCTGTGTGGCAGTGAGCCCGGCATCGATCCCTATACGCGATCGGTGTCTGATGTTTATCAGGACGTCTTCGGTGAAGGTTCATTTATTGGCAAAGGCATTTATGAAGTCAATGCATTTGAATACGCGCTCAAGGGCCGGTTTCCTGATAACAGAATTCTTAGTCACGATCTTTTGGAAGGCTGTTATGCTCGTTCCGGCTTGCTGTGCGATGTGCATTTGTATGAAGATTATCCGGCACATTATCAGGCTGATGTCAGTCGCCAAAAACGCTGGATTCGGGGCGACTGGCAAATAGCCGACTGGCTGTTTCCACAGGTACCGGGCCCAGATAGCCAGAAGCTGCCCAACCCACTTTCAAATTTATCGCGCTGGAAAATATTTGATAACTTGCGTCGCAGTCTCAGTACGCCAGCTAACTTGTTACTTTTACTGCTCGGCTGGTTTGTTTTACCACAGCCATGGCTTTGGACTTTGGCAGCGCTGAGTATTTTTTTATTGCCGACCTTTCTAATAAGTGTAATCGATGCTTTTCGCTGGCCTAAAGACGTTCGCTTAGGCCAGCACTGGGACGACATCGTGCGCTCTGCGAGTCAGAGTTTTATTCTTGCCGGATTTAGATTCGCCTGCCTGCCTTTCGAAGCGCTATACACAATGGATGCCGTTGTCCGTACCACCTGGCGCTTGCTTATTTCGCACCGCCGGTTGTTGGAATGGGCTGTGTCTTCATCGAATGAAGATCGCAACAAGATAATTAACCAATTGCATGACGACAATAACTCAGCAGAATCACGACATCCAATACTTAAAACTTCGAGCACACTAATAGCTTCGTATCGTGCCATGTGGGTCAGCCCCACGCTTGCCATCACAAGTATCTTGGTACTGAGCTATTTACGACCGGAGGTGCTAGTGATAGCAACGCCTTTTGTTTGCCTCTGGTTAGCAGCACCTAGTATTGCCTGGTGGCTTAGCGAGCCGCTACCACGCAATGAAGCCAAACTCGACGAGCAGCAAAAAATATTTCTACACAAAATCGCACGTAAAACATGGGCATTTTTTGAAAGTTTTGTCGTCGCTGATGATAACTGGTTACCCCCAGACAACTTTCAAGAGCAACCCGGCCCACTAATTGCTCATCGGACATCCCCCACCAATATCGGCATGGCACTGCTGTCGAATTTAGCAGCCTATGATTTTGCTTACATTCCTGCCGGACAACTGCTAAAGCTCACAAGCAATACATTTAGCACAATGACCAAGCTGGAACGCCACCTAGGCCACTTTTACAATTGGTATGACACCCAGTCGCTGCTGCCATTATCGCCCCGCTACATTTCTTCGGTTGATAGTGGCAATCTTGTCGGCCACTTGTTGACTTTACGCTCTGGTTTGCTGGCATTACCTGATCAAAAAATTGTCGGGGCGCGTTTATTTCATGGCCTGCAAGACACATTGGCCATTGTCATTGATGCCTCACCCAATGCCGATAGAATTGTTATTACTGAATTGATAGCTTTGCTCGACACTCATTGCAAAGATCATCCCGTGGGCTTATTGGCAGCCTATCGGGCACTTCAGCAAATACTCAATAAATCGGCCACATTTGTCCTTAGTGTTGATGAGCTAAGTGTTGATGCAATAGCTGATAACGAAGCCAACTATTGGGCAAGCACATTCGAACAGCAATGCCGCCTAGCGTTTGAAGAATTGAAATGGCTCACCCCTTGGCTTGAAATGCTTGCAACACCCACAGGCAATGAGCTAAGCCTGTCTTTAAGTAAAAGCTTAAGCGAAATTCCGACGCTGGGTGATTTGTCAACGCGTAAAGAGAGTTTTTTATTGAGAATAGACGATCAACGTCTGACTGATTTAACCCCTGAACAGCATGCATGGGTCATCCAATTCAACCAACAAATTGAAATCAGCGCAGAACGTGCACTTGAACGTATTGCCTTGATCGAAAATCTTGCGCTACAGGCGACGGATTTTTCATCGCTGGAATACGAATTCCTGTATGACCGAACACGTCACCTCTTGGCTATTGGCTACAACGTTGATGAGTTTCGACGTGATGCCAGCTTTTATGATTTGTTGGCATCGGAAGCCAGGCTTTGTAGTTTCATCGCCATTGCGCAAGGAAAACTACCACAGGAAAGCTGGTTTGCATTGGGTCGTTTACAAACCAGTGTCGGTGGCGAGCCGATTCTGGTCTCGTGGAGCGGTTCGATGTTTGAATATTTAATGCCGCTCCTCGTGATGCCGTCTTATGAAGGAACCCTACTCGACCAAACCTATCAAGCCGCCGTGTCTCGTCAAATCGCGTATGGCAAGCAGTGTGGATTACCTTGGGGGGTGTCGGAATCGGGGTACAACACGGTAGATGCTGGTTTGAATTATCAATACCACGCCTTTGGTGTGCCGGGGCTTGGACTTAAGCGTGGGCTCGCCGAGGATCGGGTAGTAGCACCTTATGCATCTGCATTGGCATTGATGGTCGCTCCTGGAGCCGCCTGTGCCAATTTACAGCGATTGACAGCCTGCGGGATGGAAGGTCGGTTTGGCTTTTATGAAGCGATCGACTACACCGCGTCGCGCCAGACACGAAATGATTCGCGAAATGATTCGGACAATCGTGCAACTCGCGTTACGACAATCGAAGAATCCGGCGCCATCGTACGTTCATTCATGGCGCATCACCAAGGCATGAGTTTGTTATCGTTAGCCTATGTATTGCTTGGGCAGCCCATGCAACAGCGCTTCGAATCAGATTTATCGTTTCAAGCGACTTTGTTGCTGCTGCAAGAACGTATTCCTAAAAATACGATTATGCAAAAACGCAGTGTTGAAGACACCGAAGGTTGCGCATTTTCCGATGTCTCGGAAGCCTCGACGCATATCCCCATAGCCGCCAACACCTCTAGCCCTGAGGTACAACTATTGTCGAATGGCCGCTATCAGGTGATGGTGACAAATGCTGGTGGTGGTTACAGTCGCTGGAAAGAATTGGCCGTTACCCGTTGGCGCGAAGACAGTACCTGCGACAATTGGGGCAGCTTTATTTATGTGCGCGATATCGAAAGCGGCGATTTCTGGTCAGCCGCGCATCAGCCCACATTGAAACGCGCACGTAGTTACGAAGCAGTGTTTACTGAAGCTCGTGCCGAATTTCGTCGCTGTGATCACGATATCGAAACCTATTCTGAAATTGTGGTATCGCCCGAAGACGATATTGAATTACGAAGAGTGCGCATAACCAACCGCTCTAACGTTCGTCGCACCATTGAAATTACCAGCTATGCCGAAGTCGTGTTGGCCTCGCCCGCTGCGGACATGACGCAGACTGCGTTTGGTAATTTATTTGTCCAAACGGAAATCATGGATTCGCGACGCGCCATTTTATGCACGCGTCGTCCGCGTTCTGACGGCGAACAGGCTCCATGGATGTTTCATCTGCTTGCCGTTAACGGCACCAAAATTTCCGATACCTCTTATGAAACAAACCGAATGCAATTTATCGGCCGTGGTCAGACGCTAGCTTCACCGCGGGTTATGAACGAAAATTCTGCATTATCGGGAAGTGAAGGCTCGGTGCTGGATCCGATTGTTTCAATCCGTTGTCGAATCAAACTCGAACCGGAGCAATCGGCCACGATCGATTTTGTTTCCGGCGTTGCTGAGAGTCGTGATTCGTGCATGACGCTGGTGGAGAAATACCAAGATCGGCATTTTGCCGATCGCGTTTTCGATCTAGCTTGGACGCATAGTGGCGTGACTTTGCGGCAGATCAATGCCAGCGAGATTGATGCACAACTTTATCGCCGTCTCGCAAGCTCGGTGATTTATGCCAATGCTTCATTGCGCGCCGATGCCGGTGTATTGATTCAAAACCGACGTGGGCAATCGGGTTTGTGGGGCTATGCCATTTCCGGCGATCTACCCATCGTGTTATTGAGAATTGCCGATACCGCCAACATTGCTTTAGCGCGCCAACTGGTTCAATGCCACGCCTACTGGCGATTAAAAGGACTGGCTGTAGATTTGGTTATTTGGAATGAAGACCACATCGGTTATCGACAACAATTGCAAGACCAAATTATTGCCATGATTGCGACCGGCAGTGAAGCCATCACGATTGATCGACCTGGTGGAATTTTCGTGCGCTCGGGTGAGCAGATTTCAAACGAAGACCGGATTTTATTGCAGGCGGTTGCACGCGTTATCGTTTCCGATGGTCGTGGCACATTGTCCGAGCAATTTAATCGCCGCGCGATTTCCGATAAGCGTATTGGACGTTTGATCCCTACACGAACGCATCGCTATGAACCTGCAGCCATAGCAGACGTACCTAGAGAAGATTTGATATTGGGTAACCACTTAGGCGGATTTAGTGCCGACGGCAGCGAATACATTATCACTACGGCACAGGGACATACAACGCCGCTGCCTTGGGTTAACGTGCTGGCAAACCCACAGTTTGGTACGGTGATATCGGAAAGTGGACTGGCTTATTCCTGGGGTGAAAACGCGCATGAATTCCGATTGACCCCATGGAGTGACGATTCGGTTGGCGCCTCGGGTGGCGAAGCCATTTATTTACGCGATGAAGAAAGCGGACATTTTTGGTCACCCACGCCTCAGCCATGCAGTGGCGCCATGCCCTATGTCACTCGGCACGGATTTGGTTACAGCGTCTTTGAACACACCGCCGGTGGCATTCACTCGGAACTCTGGGTCTATGTCGATTTGGAAGACGCGGTCAAATATTCGGTACTGAAAATTCGCAATGGCTCGGGACGCAGCAGAAAATTGTCTGCAACTGGCTATGTTGAATGGGTATTGGGTGATTTACGCCCAAAAACCGCCATGCACGTTGTCACCGAGATTGATGCCAGCAGTGGTGCGCTATTTGCACGCAATAGCTATAACAGCGAATTCCCGGGACGTGTTGCGTTCTTTGATGTGGATGATATTTCACGCACTTTAACCGGAGATCGCACCGAGTTTCTAGGCCGCAATGGATCGCTTAAACAGCCAGATGCCATGTCGAGATCACGGCTTTCGGGACGCGTGGGTGCTGGTCTTGATCCCTGCGGTGCCATTCAAGTGCCTTTTGAATTGGCTGATGGCGAAGAACATCAAATTATTTTTCGATTGGGTACAGGGCGTGACTTAAACCAGACTCGCGAACTGGCAAAACGATTGCGCAAACCCGGTGTTGCCCGCAACTCTTTAGAGAAGCTGCAAACCTATTGGAAAAATACACTCGGCACGGTGCAGGTAAAAACGCCGGAAGCTTCGCTAAATATATTGGCTAATGGCTGGCTGTTGTATCAAACCCTCGCCTGCCGCATCTGGGCACGCAGTGGTTTTTATCAATCAGGCGGCGCATTTGGTTTTCGCGATCAACTGCAAGATTCGATGGCTTTGGTGCACGCGCAACCGGGCATAGTGCGAGAACATTTACTAAGATGTTGTGAGCGGCAATACCAAGAAGGCGATGTGCAACATTGGTGGCACCCACCAGCGGGACGTGGTGTGCGTACACGCTGTTCAGACGATTATTTATGGCTACCACTGGCAGTGTGTCGTTATGTGCAAAGCACCGGCGACAGCGGTGTGCTGGATGAAAACACGCATTTTCTGACCGGCCGCGCATTGCATGCCGACGAAGAATCCTACTACGACTTGCCGGGTCGCTCGACCGAAGCTGCCAGCGTCTATGAACATTGCGTACTTGCCATTGAACATGGCTTGCGTTTTGGTGAGCACGGCTTGCCTTTGATGGGCTCGGGTGACTGGAACGACGGCATGAATCTGGTCGGCATTCACGGTAAGGGCGAAAGTGTCTGGTTGGCTTTTTTCCTAATAGAAGTATTGAATGAATTTACCGAGCTTGCGGATTTGAAGAAGGACACTGCACTTGTTGAACGTTACCAAGCGCAGGTCGCCTTGTTGCGACAAAATATCGATCTGCATGCCTGGGATGGCGAGTGGTATCGCCGAGCGTATTTCGATGATGGTTCGCCGTTGGGATCTTCCACGAATCCCGAATGCAGTATTGATTCAATATCGCAAAGTTGGTCGGTGTTATCGGGAATGAACAATCGGGAACGCTCGCAGACGGCAATGAACTCGCTCGACAAGCGATTGGTGCGGCGCGACTATGGCCTAGTGCAATTACTGGATCCGCCATTCGACAAATCGACGATGAATCCCGGTTACATCAAAGGCTACGTGCCTGGCGTCCGCGAAAACGGTGGCCAATATACGCATGCCGCTATTTGGGCGGCAATGGCCTTCGCCAAAATGGGTGATAGCAAACGAGCCTGGGAATTACAGAGAATAATAAATCCGGTTAACCATACGCTCAATCAACACTATGTTGCCACTTATAAAACCGAACCGTATGTCGTCGCTGCCGATGTCTATGGTCAAGCACCCCATACCGGTCGTGGTGGCTGGACCTGGTACACCGGCTCGGCTAGTTGGCTCTACCGTTTAATGTTGGAATCTTTATTGGGCTTGAAGCGCGAGGGCAATGTTCTTAGATTCACCCCGTGCATTCCGGAAGATTGGAATACTTATTCAATAAACTATCGTTTTGGCCAAACCCACTATCAAATTGAGGTGCTACAAACGTGGTTTGATGATCCGACAACATCGGAACGTGTGACAATCACTGTGGATAATCTTGATCAAGGCAGCCATGGGATTACATTGATCGACGATCAACAGGAGCACATCGTCAAAGTAAATATCAATCGTTTGCGTGGACAAGATGGCAATGATTTCCCGATTTCAACTTAAGCGTTTTCATCTGCAAGGCACCTGTTTGCATTGAAGCGAAGCTGGGTGTTGTAATTCCAAATGGTATTTGCGACATCGCGCTCGGGACACTTATGAACTCAACAAAGTCGATGATACTTGCGCTCAATCTTGGATCATCGACGATCAAGGCAGCGCACTACCATCATAAGGGTCATTCGTTGATACTCCATGGCGATCGTCTTGACGTACCGATTGAAACCAAGGACGGTGGCCGAGCGGATGAAGTATTACTGCTCGACCGTGTAGCAGCACTGCTACCCGACGATGCCTTGTTCCCAGACATCATCGCTCATCGCGTCGTGCACGGCGGTTCCCGACTTGCCCCTGCACTGCTGACCGATGAGCTAGTGGCCGAGCTCTCGACATTAGCGCCGCTAGCACCACTGCATCAAACTGCTGCGCTCGCACTCGCGACCGCTGCACGCAGCCGTTGGGCTGATGCAAAGCATATCGCTGTGTTCGATACCGCATGGCATTCGACCCTGGCCAATTGGAGCCGTCGCCTTCCCGTTCCACAAGTACTGCATGACGCAGGTGTTATGCGTTACGGATTTCATGGCCTCGCATTTCAATCGGCCATGCGGCAGTTGTCTGCACTGGACGACACTGCTGGCAAGCAGCGTGTTGTGCTCGCGCATTTGGGAAGTGGCTGCAGTCTATGTGCAGTCGATCAAGGTCGCAGTATCGACACCAGCATGAGCATGACGCCATTAGATGGCTTACCCATGGCAACTCGATCCGGCAACTTGGATCCGAGCGTAGTGTTATTTATGCAACGACAGATGAAGATGTCGCTTGCCGATATCGAAAACACATTGTGGCGCGAAAGTGGCCTGCTGGGCCTTTCCAGCACCAGTGGCGACATGCAGCATTTACTGGTTGCTTCTGACACACCATCCAAGCTCGCAGTCGAACAATTTGTCATGCGAGTGGCACAAGGCATCGCTAGCATGGCAACGAGCCTTGGCGGTATTGATGCGCTCGTCTTCACTGGAGGTATCGGAACCCATGCGCCGATTATTCGTCAGTGTGTCGTTGATCTGCTTGCATGGACGGGATTGCGACTAGATCAAGAACACAACAACGCGCGGTCTAGTCGTCTTGATGCTGACGACTCCCGTGCAAAGATATGGTCGATAAAAATTGACGAAGAGTTCGAGTTGGGTCAAGCGGCAATAACAACTTTGAGATGAAAACACTGGCTGAATTTTGCCTGGTAACCAACGTGATGAATAGCGTCAGCTAATAAAGGTGTTTACCTGTTAATGACAGTATTTTCTTTCCTGAAAATCAGGCTTATGCCGATCCTAAATACCGCTTCAGCCCACGCACTACTTTCGGTTGCTTCAAAGTATCGTGTGCCAAGCCGAGCAATATTTTGGCAGCTTCCGGTGTTGCGATATCGATTCCCAGTTCAGCCTCTACCGGCCAGTCTGCGTCAAGATGCAAATAGCGATCGCGCAGTTGGTCTTCCATCATCGATTGCACATGTTGCTGCTGGACCGAGATCAGCGACAGGATTAATCGTCCGTCGGACAACCATTCCACCGCACCGTCTTTTTCACTGAGCCTGCTTTCCGGCCGGTAATTTGCAGTAGCGGTTCCGATCGACAACATCCGGATTCTTGAAGACTCAATCTTCATGAAATGTTCCGCCTCATGCATGGCGACCATATCCGGTGCGACTGCGAACATGCCACCGTCGGCGTAAAGCTCGCTGCCAATCTTGATCGACGGGAAATAAGTGGGCGCTGCCGATGTAGCCATGGCAACGCTGGCCGCCCGGATGTTTTCATCACCTCGAGAGCCCGGCGTGTGCGGCGTCTTGAATATCTTGGTAGTGCAATTGCTGATGTTGACCGCAGGCACCACTAAGGGATGCAGGGCCTCAGCGAGTGTCTTACGGCCCAAATGGGTCACCAAAGCTTTATTCAGGGCGATGCCGTTGTATTTGGGGCCAAGCACCGAGCGTGTGAGATCTCTCAAACGGGACACGGGGTTTGTCGGCAACGAACGTCCGGAAAATATCTTGGTACCGTTTTCCAGAAACAACTGCTTGATCCTTGACATCGGAATTTCGTAGGCAAGGGCGATCGCAAGAATTCCACCGACCGATGTGCCGGCAATCAGGTCGAAGCGACGTCCCAACGGTTCACCGGCCTGCTCTTCCAGTTCTGTGAGCACGCCTGCGGTGTACAGGCCAAGATAACCACCACCTGCGAGTGACAGGATCTGGAAAGGCTTTTCGTTTTCGTTGTCGGCCATGTTAGAAGTATCTCAGGGTTTAGAAATACCACAGCATGGACATTCCTTGTCCACCGGGATTCTCAATTCGCTGAAGCGCATCGCAAGTGCATCAAATTGCAATAAACGGCCGCTTAAAGTTTGACCGATACCAAGAATAATTTTGATGGCTTCGGTGGCTTGTAGTAAGCCCATCACGCCTGGAAGAACGCCAAGCACGCCCGCCTCGGCACAATTTGGCGCATCTTCGTCGCTGGGTGCTTCGGGAAAAAGGCAGCGATAACATGGCGCCGAACCACGATAACGTCCGGCGTCGAACACGCTCATTTGCCCACTAAAACGTTGAACAGCCGCATACACCAGCGGCTTGGCCAAATCGACGCAGGCATCGTTCAACAAATAGCGGGTTGGGAAATTATCAGAGCCATCAATAACAACATCGGCATCAGCGATGATGCTGCGTACATTGTCGGCATTTAATCGCTGTTGCTGCGTCAGTATTTTCACTCTTGGATTCAGTGCATGCATTGCAGTTGCAGCCGAATCCACTTTCGGTGTTCCGATACTGGCTTCGGTATGCAGAATTTGCCGTTGCAGATTACTTTTATCGACCACGTCGTTGTCGATTATCGTGATGTTTCCGATACCGGCAGCGGTTAAATAGTAAGCGGCGGGAGAACCCAAACCACCTGCCCCGATTAGCGCGACATGTGCTTGTTCGAGCTTTCTCTGTCCGTCAATTCCAATCTGCGGGAGTCGCAGATGCCTTGCGTAACGTTCGTTGAAATCTGGATCAAGACCATTGTCTTCGAGCGGCAAATGTTCGGCCGACCAACGCTGGAATCCGCCGAGCACATTGAATAGTTTGCGATAGCCGAGTGTGGCCAGTTTTTCAGCAGCCACTATCGAGCGCGCACCGCTGGCGCAAATTAACAGCACCTTCTGATCAACGTTGAAAATATATGCGGATGGATTTTTCTCGAGCTCAGCTCTGGGAACCGCCAATGCATTTTTCGGCAAACCTAACGCATGTTCATCGGGCTCACGCACATCAATCAGCATCACACCATCAGTTTGCATGGCAGCCGCTTCTGCAGGCGTGATCTCGTTGATGACATTTCTCATTAAATCAAGCCAGCCATCGACCATAGGGCAATACACGCATCATGGCACCGGCGGCAATATTGCCTTCGCCTTCGGGCAGCATGATGAGTGCATTTGATTCTGCAGCAGCGCGCAATCGATGTGATCCGGTAGCGGCATTGGGCGTGACTGAAATCATGCCTTGATTATCTATATGCAAATCGCCGCGCATGAATTCCAAGCGCGCATGTTGTTTGGTGATGCTTTGCGACAGTTGGGCGCGTAACAGGTTGCGTGGTTCTGCCCTGCCCTGAAGCCCGTCAAGCAAACGCCGTCCCAGACTCAGGAATGTTGCTAGTACGGAAACCGGATTACCTGGCAAGCCCAAAAATAAAGTTTTGCCGACTTGCCCAAACAATAGCGGCATTCCGGGTTTCATGCGGACTTTCCAGAAGTGGATTTGACCATGCTGCTCGAGAAATGCGGGCAGATAATCTTTTTCGCCGGCAGAAACACCGCCACAGGTGATAACGACATCGAATGAAAACGCGGCATCTCGCAACGCAGTTTCGATGCGGGCCGGATCGTCCGGCAACACCGGCCACGCAACCGGCTCCAAACCTTCGGCTATCAATAAATTTTGCAGCAAAACACGATTGCTATCGTAAATCTGACCAGCCTGCAGTGGTTGGCCGGGAGCTTGTAGCTCATCGCCACTGGTGAAAATAGCAACCGTCGGACGTGTCGCGCAGGCAACGTCATGCAAGCCAACGGCAGCCAGTAGGCTGATTCTTGCGGCCTTCAAAACTTGGCCGGCTTTAGCGATGTTGTCATCCACCGCAACGTCCTCACCGGCACGTCGAATATTGGAGCCGAATTTTACCGGTGCATGAAATTTCACGCTGCCCTGCTCTTCGCTGCTATCTTCCTTGATCGCTATTGTGTCTGTGCCTTCGGGCAGCATGGCACCGGTCGTGATGCGGACGCATTGACCTTTTTCGATCACGAAACCTTTTGGCGGTCCGGCGAATTGTTCGCCGATGATTTCAAAGCCTGACTTGGCGTATTCATTCAAGTCTTCGGCGCGCAAGGCATAACCATCCATCGCTGCATTATCAAAATTGGGTAGCGACACCGCTGCAATAATTTCTTCGGCCAGCACACGATTTAAGGAACGCGCCAAGGGCACCCTTTCTATCGGCGTGCGATTCGCCGTAGCCACATCATCAATAATGGTTTGCGCATCGGAAAAACTAATTCTTTGGGGATAGGTTGAGTTCACAGGAATTCGAAGTCTTCGGGGGTATTTAGATTACCGATTTGGATGTCGGCGCGGGTAATAATTTTGAAATTTAATTGCGATATCACCAAATGAACGGCTTGCGCATGTTGATCAAGCGAGTGTTTAACGACCGGCAGGCTGGTGTGAACATGCCAGAGCGCAAATAAGGGTTGCATGCCATTGGCATCTTGCAATACCAAGCCCGGCGGTTCGGGCTTGTTGAGCCACCGCGTCATGAGTTCGCGCGGCAAGTATTTTATATCGACGGGTATGGTAAGCAGGTATTGAGTCTTAGTCGCTTCCAGCAGCGCTTCTATACCAGCCAGTGGGCCTGAGAATGCAGCTCGTTTATCAAATACCGGCACTAAATTCATTTGCGCGTAGCGTGGGTCGAGTTCGCGCGCACTAATTAATTGCGCAGCAAAACGGGTGTCAAGCCTATTTAAAATGCGCTGGCTTAGATACTCGTTTTCATAGCGAATGAAGGCTTTATCAACACCGTTTAATCGTGAACCGCGGCCACCAGCAAGAATGCCCAAGCTGATATTTTCATGAAACAAGGCTGTCAAATCACTTGCCTTTGGAATGTCTCATCAAGCGCTGGCGTGATTTAACCTGTTTTTCGGTCAGTACGTTTTTCTTGCCTTCAAACGGGTTGACGGTCTCTTTATAAATAAACTGAACCGGCGTGCCACTGAGTTTGAATCGCTTGCGAAAAAAGTTTTCAAGATAACGTTTATAGCTAACCGGTAGCTTCTTCAAACGCGTGCCATGGACAATAAATGTCGGTGGATTGGTTCCACCCGGATGCACGAAACGAAGCTTGGCCACATTGCCGTTTTGGACCGGCGGCGGATTGGTTTCGACAGCAATTTCAAGCGCTTTATTGACTTCGGAAGTACCAAATACCCGGGTAGCCGATTCATGAGCACGATTGATGGCCTTGAATAATTCAAGCATACCAGTGCCATGTTTGGCCGAGATAGTCACCCGCTCGGCCCAGGTGCAGAAAGATAGTTTGCGTTCCAGCATGCCGATGGTTTGGTCGCGCTGATACGTGCTTTGACCATCCCATTTATTCACCGCGATAACCAAGGCCCTGCCCGCTTCCAATACATGGCCAAGCACGGTCGCATCTTGTTCGGTAACACCTTCGCCGGCGTCCAGCATAACAACCGAGACTTGGGCAGTCTCGATCGATTGCAATGTTTTAAACGTGCTGAAAATCTCAACCGCTTCTTCAACTTTGGAGCGGCGGCGTAAACCTGCGGTGTCAATCAAACGATATTTTTTACCATCGCGCACCATATCGACCGAGATCGAGTCGCGTGTGGTACCTGGAACTTCGGAAGCAATAACGCGTTCCTCACCGAGCAGACGATTCACCAAGGTCGATTTACCGACATTGGGGCGTCCGATAAAGGCCAGACGAATTTCGCTAGGATCGGTGGCAGCCGAGGTATCAATGTCGGCATCAGACGGTGCAGGTAAGCGAGCTTTAATGGCTTCAAGCAGTTGCGGAATGCCACGCTGATGCGCGGTAGCGGTGGCAATTTTTGTCTCGATGCCAAAGCGTGAAAATTCATTGATGGCATTGGTTTCATCAACGCCATCGGTTTTATTCACCACTAAAATGATAGGTTTTCCACAACGACGCAACCAAGGCAGAATGTTTTGATCCATCGAGGATGGGCCTTCACGGCCATCGACGACAAATAACACCAAATCGGCTTCATCCACGGCCGCACGCGATTGTTTTGCCGTCGCACCAGCAAGGCCTTCTTCGTCACCCGACAAACCACCGGTATCGCAAACGATAAAGGGCAGGTTTTCGATGATTCGGCAAAAACCATAATTGCGGTCACGGGTAACGCCTGGCTCATCATGAACCAACGCATCGCGCGTACGCGTTAAACCATTAAATAACGTGGACTTGCCGACGTTAGGCCGTCCGACCAAGGCCACCATCGGCAATATCATTATTGTTCCAATTTATAAGCTGCAAGTTCGCCTTCAGTGGTGAGAGCGTACAAAACACCTTCACTTGAAATAACCGGCGTTCCACGCAAAAACGCATTTTGTACACGAACGCGAGCAACTAATTCGCCGTTATCGAGTTTCATCCAATGCAAATAACCTTCCAGATCGCCGACTACTGCATAGTTACCTTGAATAACCGGAGTGGTGAGCATGCGACGTTGCAGACCTTCCTGCTTCCAGAGGCCGGAGCCATCAGTGCGACTCAAGCCATGCACAACGCCTTGTTTGTCAGAGACAATTACCAGCGTGTCGTTCATCGCTAGGCCGCCATAACTACCGATGTCGCGGGTCCACACTGGGCGACCGTTAGCGAGCGATAAAGCCATGCTCTGACCATGAAAACTGGTAGCGAAAACTGCATCGCCTCCGACTTGAATTTCACCATCGACATCGGCGGCACGATCAAGTTCGGTGCGACCATCAGGATCAGCCACGGCTTGTTCCCAACCTTGCAAACCATCGGCAATACGCAGCATGACGACGCTACCATCTTCATAGCCAACATAGACCACACCGGTGCCGAGAACAGGGCTACCGTTGCCGCGCACACTCAGGGAAGGCAATGCACGATCGAACACCCATTTGCGGGCGCCATCGGCGATGTCGAATCCGAATACGCGGCCGTCACCACCACGAACAATAATGCGGTCATCGGCAACCAGTGGCGTACTAATCACTTCAGAAGTAATTTTAGTATTCCATTTTTTACTGCCAGTTTCGGCATCAAGTGCAATCACTTCGCCATTACGGCCGCCAACAATAATCAAACCAGCGCCAACACCCGCGCTGCTGGTCAAGCCGGTTTCCGTTGAATTTTTACGCCAGAACAATAAACGGCTGCCGCCGGATTTCATTTCCAGGGCTTTTGATTCCCAAAGTGTCTTGCCACTCATCGCATCAAGTGCCCGGACACGACCGTTGTCATCAACAACGATTACCTTGTTACCGATCAATGCCGGTTTTTGACGCAACCATAATTTTTCTTCGCCTTTGCCTACACCGGCAGACCACAAGCGTTTAACCGCGATGGCATTTGCCATCTTTTTTAATTCAGCAGGTTCGGAAGCAGCGTTTTTAGAACCACCACCAAACCATCCCTTGATGGTCGAACAGCCATTCAACGTGAATGCAATCAGGCAAATCAAAGCAATGCGTCGCAACATGGATCAAGCTCCTGGCTTAGCAGGCACAGAGCCACCTGCTTCAATTAATTTTAATTCGATTAAATTGCGTATTGGTGCTGCTTGATCTAAAGCAGTGAGCGCTTTGACATAGGACTGACTGGCAAGTTCCCGTTTGCCGAGCAGCATCTGGGCGTCGCCACGAATTTCTTCGAGTGAGGCAGGATAAGTGCTTTCTTTCACATCAGCGAGCTGTTTCAAGGCAAGATCGGCCTTGCCATTGATCAGCTGCAAACGGGCAATACGCAGTTGGTAAAGTTCCTTAATGGCGGCTTCATTGGCTTTTCCCATATTGGCTACAAGCAATTTCAGCGCATCATCGTTTTTGCCGCTCGCCTGTAACAATTCAGCTTGACGCAAGACGGCTAAGTTCAAATATTGGGTATCGGAATATTTAGACTCCAGCAAAGCTAGAACGATTTTTGTTTTGGTAGGGTCACTTTTCTCGGCCGCAGTTGTAAAAGCTTGATACTGCAAAGCAGCTTCAGTCTGATGCTTGTCGCCGTTGCCTTGCCACCATTGATAGGCAAAAATAGAGCCCAAGCCAAGTGCCACGCCAGTAATTAATGAGCCGCTATTTTCTTTGAACCAGGTTCTTGAGCGTTCGCCTAATTCGTATTCGTCAATTTGATGATTGGACATAATTCTCTAATCTGCTTTTGCAGTAAATAATGATGAGTAAATAAGGTAGAAAAATTAATTGACTGCAGGGTTAGCGGATAAAACACCGTCACTTGCAATTTTAAAACGTGCCACATTATCTTGTTTAAACGCACTGAAATCGACTGCTTGTCCATTTCGAAGCACTTGCACCTGATCGGCATTGCCTATCGTAAAGCTAGCTAATTGATCAGCATTGTATTGCCTGATAACGCCGGCACGAAGAATGCCGCTTTCAATTCGCTTGCCGTCGGTACCGGTAATTTCAACCCAACTATCGGCATCGACACGAATTTCCCAGCCACTTGCCGCTGTAGTATTGTTAATTGGTGCCATGCTGGCCATTACAGGAGCTTGATTGGCAGGCAAGGTATTGATAGCAGGTGGTGGCTGTGCGGTTGCGGGCAATGGTACTGATTGTGTTTGCGATTGAATGTCCAATGGCAAAGTTTCAGTGGGCTTGCTCGGCGCTTGAAAATGCATCGCAAGCATAATCAACGAAGCTACAATCACGCCGGTAATTGCAAAATAACCGAGTGTGCTTAGCGTTTTATCAATATCTCTGCGTACCGGCTTGTCACTCAATATTTTCATCGCAGGCATTTCGGATGTTTTGATATTGAAATCATTCGCCAAAGTGCCAGGAAGGCCCAATAGTTTTATATAACTGCCAAGATAGCTGCGAACATAGATAGCGGCCCCGAGCTTGCCCCAATTCTCAAGTTCCAGTGCTTCGATAACCTCGGCAGGCAATTTTAGTCGCGCCGAAGCATCGCTAATTTTCATACCCAGCTTTTCGCGGGCATGTCTGAGTTGTAAGCCGAGTGGCTCGGCAAATAATGTTTCTTGATAGGCGTTATCGTTCATGGGTTCTTCTGCCCCTCTCCCGTGGGCGGCTGAATTTGGGCTTGCAACAAAAGGTCCAACTGTTTTTTATATTGGGCAGCAGCGCGCTCATCGCCGGCTGATTTTTCTATTTGCTGAGCTAGCTGTAACAATGAAACACTTAACGGGCCCAGCGCTTCACGTCTTTGCATAAATGCACGGGCTTCAAAAAAACTGGATTGTCTGAATTTTACTTGCGTCATTATTTCAAGGGCGCCAATGCTTTCCGGGTTTAGTGCCAACGCAGAGCGTGCCCGTTCTTCCGCCCGCGGAAAATTATTATTTTGAAGATTACATTGCGCTGCATTTTCAAAAGCTTCATTCGCGATTTGCGAAGTACTATCGGCTGTCGCTTTCATGAAATTGACATCGGCGGCGTCGTATTGAGCCTTCTCGCACAAATGCACAGCGAAAGCATTCAAGACTTGACCGTTAGTCGGTGACAATGCGATGGCTTTCAGATAAGCAATAGATGCTTTTTTTGATTCTTTTTGCTGGTCAAGAATAAAGGCCTTGACCATATAAGGCACACCCGACTTTGGATCGAAGCTGATGGCACGTTCTGCCTGTTTCAACGCCGCAACATAGTCTTTTTTATCTATAAATAACTGCGCTACACCGATTGCACTCTGTCCTTTGTAAGACATTGGATTAACCACCGGGGCATTCGCTGGCTGAATGTCCTGCGCAAAAACTCCGGCGCTCACAAAAAGTAATGCAGAAATTAAGGCATAGGTTTTTTGCTTAAGCGGCATCACTTATACCCTGCGCTTCAAGCTTGGCCTTGAATTCGGATTGACGACGGGTTTTGTCCATCACTTGACCCTTCAACTGGCCACAAGCGGCATCAATATCATCGCCACGGGTACGACGCACCATGGTCAGCACGTCGTTATCGAGTAGAATTTTTTGGAAGGCACGAATGTCTTCTTCGGTCGAGCGTTCAAATCGAGTACCGGGAAACGGGTTGAATGGAATTAAATTAACTTTGCCTATGTCGTTGCGTTGTGCTTTTGAATGCAGCGTATTCATCCATTTGACCAACTGGCGCGCCAAGGCAGGCGTATCGTTCACGCCTTTCATCATGGTGTATTCAAAAGTGATTGAAGTGCGTGGCTTGCGTTCGGAGTAACGAATGCAGGCATCCATCAATTCAGCGAGCGGATATTTTTTATTAAGCGGCACAAGTTCGGTGCGTAATTCGTCATTGGCAGCGTGCAATGAAACCGCAAGTGATACATCACTCTCGATTGATAAGCGATCAATCATGGGAACCAAACCGGCGGTTGAAAGCGTAACGCGTTTATTGGCAAGGCCGAAACCCAAATCATCACGCATGATACTCATCGCTCGCACAACATTGTCAAAATTCAATAAGGGTTCGCCCATGCCCATCATGACAACATTGGTGAGCTTGCGTTGCTGATGCACCTGATTGCCAAGTGCTTTTGCCGCCACCCAGACCTGTCCAATAATTTCTGCGGTAGAAAGATTGCGATTAAAGCCCTGTGTTGCCGTCGAACAAAATTGACAATTCAAACCACAACCCACCTGACTTGAAACGCAAAGCGTACCGCGGCCTTTGTCAGGGATAAAAACGGTTTCGACAGCGTTGCCGGTGTCCATTCCAAGCAACCATTTTTGGGTGCCATCGACAGAAGGCTTGTCGAAAATGGTTTTTGGCGCACGAACTTCGGCTTGCTCAAGCAATTTGGCGCGCAAGAGTTTGCCAAGATCGGTCATTTGTTCAAAATCATCAACGTGACGATGGTAAATCCATTTCATGACTTGCTCGGCACGAAAACGCTTTTCGCCGAGGCCGGTGAAAAATTCCACCATACCCGTGCGGTCGAGATCGAGTAAGTTGATTTTGGGTTTAACGTCGGTCACGTTGATTATTCTCTAAAGACTCAGCGGGCGCAGAGTTCGGTAGCAGCAAAGAAATACGCCGTTTCAATCGCAGCATTTTCAAGGCTGTCAGAACCGTGTACTGCATTGGCGTCGATGCTTTCTGCGAAATCTGCACGGATAGTTCCTGCAGCCGCTTCTTTGGGATTGGTAGCTCCCATTAAATCGCGATGAGTTAAAACGGCATTCTCGCCTTCGAGCAATTGAATCATTACCGGGCCAGAAATCATGAACTCAACGAGCGCATTGAAAAACGGGCGCTGGCTGTGCACGGCATAGAAACCTTCGGCTTCTTTGCGGGAAAGGTGTTTCATTTTTGCAGCGACTACTTTCAAGCCGGCATTTTCAAAGCGAGTATAAATTTGGCCTATTACGTTCTTCGCAACGGCATCAGGTTTGATAATTGAGATGGTGCGTTCCATCGCCATGGTGTAACTCCAGTGTCTAAGGGTTGAAAGTCGCTAAATTTACCATAAAAACCTATTTCAAAGAAGGGTTTAGCTCAAATATTGAAAGTTCTGTCACGATCTTTGTGGGTGTCCGGTAACGACCATTCACTCCGTCGCCCAATTCTCTCGGGCTTGACCCAACAAGCGTTCGATTTTATGATTGAAACATCTGTTTGAATCAAACGCTGGATATAGAGCACCTATGCCTACTGCACACTTCAATACCAAAGATCGAATTCTTGGCGCCGCCGAAGAATTGTTTGCCCAATTCGGGTTTGCAGGCACTTCTCTGCGCCAGGTCACAAGCCGCGCCGACGTGAACATTGCCGCAGTGAATTATCATTTTGGCTCGAAAGAAAATCTGGTCAACGAGGTCTTTCGTCGCCGCATGGACGAAATGAGCGAGCGCCGTTTGAACCTGTTACGACAAGCCCAGGAAGAAAAAACCGGCGACCTTGAAGCCATTTTGGCCGCTTTCATCCAGCCCGCGCTTGCCTTGACTTATGACCGCCATGGCTCAGCCTTTGTTCGTGTGCTTGCACGCGCCTACGCCGAGAAAAACGATGGACTGCGTAAATTCCTGTCCGATAATTACGGACAGGTCCTGCGCGAGTTTGCCAAAGCCTTGGCAGGCTGTCTGCCCGGTCTTGCTAAAGAAGACCTGTACTTAAGATTGGATTTCACCGCCGGTGCCCTCACCTATGCCATGGCAGATTTTGGTTTGATCAAACGCCCGGCTGGCGTTTCAGACCGGGCTCATGCCGATAAAGCAGCTCAGGGCCTCATTCGTTTCGCCGCTGCCGGTTTGCGCGCAGCCTGATTTTTAACTTTTCCTGATTCATAACCCGGAGTTTTACATGTCACAGCTTCGCATCCGTAAAGTCGCCGTTCTCGGCGCTGGCGTGATGGGCGCGCAGATTGCCGCTCATTTGGTAAATGCCAATGTGGACACCATCCTCTTCGATTTGCCAGCTAAAGACGGCGAAAAGAACGGTATTGTGAATAAAGCCATCGCTAACTTGGGTAAGCTTTCACCGGCTCCTTTGGCATCAAAAGACAAGGCAAGCGCCATTGTCGCCGCCAACTACGACGAGCATCTGGAATGGCTGAAAGGCTGCGATTTAATCATTGAAGCCATCGCCGAACGCTTGGACTGGAAGAAAGACCTTTACGCCAAAATTCTGCCTTTCGTAAACAAGAATGCAATTTTGGCATCCAATACTTCTGGATTATCAATCAATAGCTTAGCAGATGTTCTTGATGAATCACTTCATCATAGATTCTGCGGCGTGCACTTTTTCAATCCGCCGCGCTACATGCATTTGGCAGAACTGATTCCTTGCAAAGACACTGATAAAGCGGTGCTTGAAGGTCTTGAGTCCTTCCTCGTGACTACGCTTGGCAAAGGCGTGGTTTACGCCAAAGACACCCCGAACTTTATTGGTAACCGCATCGGTGTTTTCTCAATTCTTTCGACTCTGCACCACACAGCAGCCTTCGGCTTGGGTTTTGACGAAGTCGATGCCTTGACGGGTCCATTGCTTGGCCGTCCGAAATCCGCGACCTATAGAACCTCTGATGTCGTAGGTCTGGACACCATGTCGCATGTCATCAAAACGATGGCTGATACGCTGCCGGACGATCCCTGGAAAGAGTATTTCAAAGCACCCGATTGGTTGCAGGCACTTATCGTCAAGGGCGCTTTGGGTCAAAAAACCGGTGCAGGTATTTTCCAGAAACGTGGCAAAGACATCGTCGTTCTCGACTTGAAAGCACAAGACTATCGCCCCGCAACCGGCGAAGCCGCACCTGAAGTCGTCGAAATTCTGAAGACTAAAAATCCTGCCGAAAAATTCGCCAAGTTGCGTGCTAGCGAACACAAGCAAGCGCAATTCCTGTGGGCGATGTTTCGCGATTTGTTCCATTACAGCGCCTATAACTTAGCTGATATCGCCGATACCGCGCGCGATGTTGATCTCGCCATTCGCTGGGGTTACGGCTGGGCGCAAGGTCCATTTGAATCCTGGCAATCGGCGGGCTGGAAACAAGTCGTGAGCTGGATTCAGGAAGATATTGCTGCCGGCAAATCAATGAGCTCCGCTCCATTGCCAGCGTGGGTTAGCGAACGCGACGGTGTTAACGAAGCCGCAGGAAGTTACAGCCCGGCGCAAAACAAGATCGTTGGTCGCTCTACAAATCCGGTTTATGCTCGCCAGCGCTTTCCAGATCCCGTGTTGGGCGAAACTTTTTCGGCAGGCGAAACCGTATTCGAAACCGATGCCGTACGCATGTGGCACGACGGCGATGGTGTTGCCGTATTGAGTTTCAAAACCAAAATGAATACCGTCAATGATGCTGTCATTGCTGGGGTTCAACAGGCCATTGATATCGCTGAAAAAGATTTCCAGGGGCTAGTCGTCTGGCAAAACAAAGACACCTTCTCTGCCGGTGCCGATTTATCCGGTGCCATGCAGTCTTTGAAAGACGGCAAAATAAAAGAGTTCGAGTCCACGGTCGCTAATTTCCAAGCTACTAGCCAGCGCATCAAATACGCATTAGTCCCAGTCGTTGCGGCAGTGCGTGGTTTGGCACTGGGCGGCGGTTGCGAATTCCAGATGCACTCTGCACGTACCGTGTTCTCACTCGAAAGCTACATCGGTTTGGTTGAAGCCGGCGTTGGCTTGCTGCCTGCCGGTGGTGGTTTGAAAGAAATTGCGACCCGCGTTGGTTTGTCTGTCGGCCAGGGTGGCGATGTGTTCGCCGGCCTAAAGCCTTATTTTGAAGCCATCGCAATGGGCAAGGTCTCGGCTTCGGCACTCGAAGCGAAAGAACTCAAACTCGCTCGTGAAAACGATTTGGTCATCTTCAATGCCTTTGAATTGCTGTATGTCGCCAAGCAACAAGTGAAAGCATTGGCGGAATCTGGCTATCGCCCTGCTCTGCCAGCGCGTCAAATTCCAGTCGCCGGTGATGTTGGTATCGCAACTTTCAAAATGATGCTCGTCAATATGCTCGAAGGTCGTTTTATCTCCGAGCACGACATGGAAGTATCGACTCGTATTGCAACAGTACTGTGTGGTGGCAATGTTGACCGCGGTTCTCTGGTCGATGAAGAATGGTTGCTGAAACTGGAACGCGAGCATTTCGTCGCATTGGCAATGATGCCTAAAACCCAGGAACGCATTCTTTATATGCTGAAAAACGGTAAACCACTTCGCAACTGATTTTTTGGGGCGAGAGGCTTGGGCTGGAGGCTGATCTATGCAGATTGTGCTTTTCAGCCCCTAAGCCCTAGTCCCCAGTCCCGTAAAAATTCTTTTCGCTAATTTGAGAGAAACGAAATGTCCAAACAAATTCAAGAAGCCTACATCGTCGCTGCTACCCGCACACCCGTTGGTAAAGCGCCGCGTGGTATGTTCCGTAATACCCGCCCCGATGAAATGCTGGCCCATGTATTGAGATCCGTTTGTGCCCAAGCACCGGGTATCGATACCAGCCGTATTGACGACGCGATCATTGGCTGCGCCATGCCTGAAGGCGAGCAAGGCATGAACGTCGCTCGTATCGGTTTGCTGCTTGCCGGTTTGCCGAATGTCATCGCTGCACAAACCATCAATCGTTTCTGTTCGTCCGGTGTTCAAGCCGTTGCACTCGCTGCTGATCGTATTCGATTAGGCGAAGCCGATTTAATGCTCGCCGGTGGAACTGAAAGCATGAGCATGGTGCCGATGATGGGTAATAAAGTCGCCATGAGTCCGAAAGTATTCGAAAACGACAATATCGCGATTGCCTACGGCATGGGCATCACCGCAGAAAAAGTCGCATCGGAATGGAATATCTCGCGCGAAGATCAGGATGCATTTGCGTTTGCGTCACACCAAAAAGCAATTGCCGCGATTGCCGCCGGCGAATTCACTTCTGAAATTTCGCCGTATCAGATTATTTCGCGTCAACCGGTTTTAGTTGGCAACACAGTACAAATGCGTGAAGTCACTGCTTTGAATGATGAAGGCCCGCGTGCCGATTCTTCCATCGAAGGCTTGGCGAAACTCAAGCCGGTATTTCGTGCCGGTGGCAGCGTGACCGCGGGTAACTCATCGCAAATGTCCGATGGTGCAGGTGCGGTGTTGCTCGCTTCGGAACAGGCAATTAAAGATTACGGTCTTACTCCGCTCGCTCGCCTCGTAAGTTTCTCGGTCGCTGGTGTGCGCCCTGAAGTGATGGGCATCGGCCCAATTGCCGCGATTCCAAAAGCCTTGAAACAAGCTGGCCTAACGAAGGATCAACTCGACTGGATTGAATTGAACGAAGCTTTCGCTGCGCAGTCACTCGCGGTGATTCGTGATTGTGGCTTAGATGCTTCCAAAATCAATCCACTTGGTGGCGCAATAGCATTGGGACACCCACTAGGCGCCACCGGCGCAATACGCACCGCCACCATTGTTCACGGCATGAAACGCCGTAAACAAAAATACGGCATGGTGACCATGTGTATTGGTACCGGCATGGGTGCTGCGGGAATTTTTGAATCTTTGTAATTTTTTGGTTTTCGTGCTTCCCTAAAACGGGCAGGAAACTGCCCGTTTTTTATTGCCGATAACAAAGGCCCTGCCACAGTTACGCTTGTAAGTTCGAGCAAGCCCGACCTGCTGTAAAATACAGATCCAGTTCCGGATAAATACACGACACATGAAAGTCAGCGTCATCGTCACCACGTACAACTGGGAATCGGCACTTGAAGCGGTGCTGGAGAGCATTGCATTGCAATCCAGAATGCCCGATGAAGTGATTGTTGCCGATGACGGTTCTAAAGTAGCTACAAAATATCTTATTGAGCGTGCAGGAAAAAGCTTTCCCACAGTATTGAAACACAGTTGGCAAGAGGACGATGGCTTCCGACTTGCCCGCTCACGCAATCTTGCGATTGCTATCAGTCACGGTGATTACATCATCATCATTGATGGCGATATGGTGCTAGATCCGCACTTCGTAGCCGACCATATCCGTGCCGCCAAACTCGGCTTCATGGTGCAAGGCTCACGAATTCTTACGCTGCCCAGTTTCGACGCCAAAAAACTACGGCACGAAAACAAGAAACTGCATTTCTTCAGTAAAGGTATCGACCGCAGACGTCACACCTTGCGTATGCCGAAAATCGCCAATCTATTATTGAAAATGAGCGAAGGCAAAAAACGCGATGGCGTAAAAGGCTGCAACCAAGGCTGGTGGCGAAGTGATCTGATTGCACTAAACGGCTTCGACGAGCGTTTCGTCGGATGGGGTCGCGAAGACGACGATATCCTCGCTCGAGCATTTAGACATGGGCTGAAACGGCGCGACTTAAGGTTCTCTGGCTTGGCCGCACATATCTATCATCTTGAAAGGCAACCTGAAGGGGTGAACCCGAACGATAGGTGGCTGGCCGACAATGCCGCACGTAATATTACGGCCTGCGAATTTGGGCTGATGCAGCATGCGTAAGTCGCGAGCGACTAGAATGTGTTGCTTGATTCAACCGTCCGGATTATCGAGGGTAGCCCACTTGATAGTTGGTGGGATGATGGGTGATGAGATGGACGCCCCCTCATCAACGGCGTCGTAATGCGCCAGACTGAGGGTGTGTTACTTCCAGTCAACCATGAGGAGGCGTCCGCCATGAAGTGTAAAGTTATCGGTATCGATTTAGCA